>JRYL01000009.1_pt1 | contig 266124 bp, 250 predicted proteins | sample 235391 | NCBI WGS metagenome assembly JRYL01 (sample SAMN03074223, study PRJNA261481) | activated sludge metagenome | biome: Wastewater Treatment Plant; feature: Wastewater; material: Activated sludge; isolation source: activated biomass of a wastewater treatment plant treating wastewater from......
CAAACCGTTATCAGCAACCCTAAAACAACGGAAGTGCAAAAAATAAACGAACGAACAAATAAATGACAAGACATACCCACGCTTCACAAAATCAAAAGAGGTGCAAGCCAACCGCACAAAACCAACGCTATTGCACCACATTTGATTTTGCCCCAACACACCCAAGCCCACCCACCATCCCAACAAATATTAAAAACGAAATCAATATCTCTAACATTTTTCGTAACTTTGTGGGTTTTAATATGATTGTAATTTAATGAACAAAGTCTTAGACATAGTTGCAAATGAAACAAACGGCAAATGTTACACGTCGTTCCGATATTGTGCGGACGAAGAAATTCGTGTGCCTTCGCTTGACTTTGATTCTAAAACAAAAGAAATTTCAATTCTTGTAAAGGAGTATGGCGAGACAGATACAGATTTAAACACATCAAAAAGTCTGAAACCACTTGCCGATAAAATTATAAATGACGAGGCTTTATTTCATTTTTTTCTTGACGGTTCGAGAAGAACATATAAAGTTGATGATATTGAAATAAACAGGAATGTCTATCCGATTATTGCAGGACAAATTGGCGTAGCTTGTTGTCAAAGAATAAATCCAAGTCAATTCAAAAGTGTAAAAGACGGTTTTGAACACAATTTGGTGTTATCACTTCCGAAAGCAGCAAATCCGAATGCCGGTGATTCAGCTTTGTTTTTCAATGCCCTTACTACGAAAATAAATAAGACAAAACGTATTGAAAAAGCGGGACTCAACTTTTCAAAAATTCTTTCTTATGATTCTAAAAAACAAGATGACGGTAAGAAATATGAGCATTTAGGCATCGCAACTATTCAGGACGAAATGATTGAAACGGAAAAGAAAATTGTTGCACATTTAAGTACCAAAAACCTGATAAACCCCGATAGGTATTTGATTAAAGACGGTTCATTGCAATACAAACCAATGAGGACGGGAGATTTTAAAGAACTCACGAAAATCAAAAATCATTACAAATGTGCTGTTGGTGTATCTAAAATGTTCAATCCTGAATTGTGTCAAGACAGAAACGGCAAAAGCAATGCGGATAAAATTGCCAAATTACCATTGTACCACAGGACACCTGCAATGAAATACAAAAGTGAAATTGTCGGCAATGTACTTTTTGCAATTTGGTATGTGCGGATAAGAGAAGCGGAACGAACTGACAGTCCATTTGCAGGAGTAGTAAAAATAGAAAAAATACTGATTACGGAAGATGAAATTGAAAACGGATTGAACAGTGAAGAAATAGATTTGATAACCGCAAATATTATCAACGAAAGAAACCCTGTTTGTTACGGTAAAGATGCTCGTTGGGCAAATCATCTGTACCCTGTTTATCTGACAGAGAATTTTATTAAAAGTAAGTATTTGAGCGACATTAATTTTTTGAATTTATTTTAATGAAAAAAATAGGAAAAATAATAGCCACCGAAAAAGTTCCTACTACGGTAGATGAATTTTTCTTTTGGACAGATAAACATCTTGTTCTAAAACCTTTTGACGTGGTAAAAGTTGAGCATATCAAAAACTCTGTAACATTTGGAGTAGTTGAAGAAATATCACACTTGACGGACGGAGCAAGTTTTTTAGCAGGTTATATTTCAAGTGATTTTGGAGAAGTCGAAGCAAAAAGTAATACACAACGAATTGGAATGAACTATGTAAAAGCGAAAGTTGTAGCCAATTCTGAAAATATTTATACCCCTGTTTTGGACGGTTGTACAGTTTCGCTTGCAAACGAAGAAGATGTAAAAATGGCTTTAGGTTTAAAAGGTATCAAAAACCCTTTGCCTTGCGGTGTTATTGAAATGTATGAAGATGAAGATAAAATTACTGTTCCTGTTCATTTTAATTCTCATTTCTTAATTGGTCCAGAAGGAGCTCATTTAAACATTTCGGGAATTTCAGGATTGGCTTCCAAAACTTCTTATGCAATGTTTTTGTTAAAAGCCATTCAAGAACAATATATCAACAATAACACAAACGAAAGTGTTGCATTTGTGTTGTTGAATGTGAAAGGTAGAGATTTATTAGCGATTGACGAAGCAAATGACGAACTTCTTGATGAAGATAAAAAAGCATACAAAGATTTAGGAATAGAAGTTTCGCCTTTCAAAAATGTAAAGTATTATTATCCGTATTCAAAAGATGTAAGAACAACAACTTACGCAGATGTAAAAGATGTTGAAAGCCAAAAGAAACTGAACAAAGCCTTTCAATACAAATATCTCTTTGAAGACGACAAAGAAAGTTTGGATTTGCTTTTCTCAAACATTGACGACCCAACGCAATCAATGGAATCAATTGTCAATTACATTATTTCGGGAGAAGGCGTTTTTAATGGAGTGAGAAATTGGGAAGAATTGAAAGACGAAATTAAAAAGCACCAAGAAAAAGGCGATACAGGAAAAGATAAAACAATTTCAGTTTTGAGTTGGAGAAAATTCTACCGTCTTTTCAGAAAAACATTAGAACGAAACAAAGACTTATTTTCCAATTCAATCAATGAAAGTAAATCGGAAGTTCGCTTGCAAGAATCTATAAAAGGAATTAAGAAAAATGATATTCACGTTATTGATATTGCCAAATTAGATGAAGAATCACAAGGATTTGTTTTTGGTGATGTAATGAGAGCAATTTATGATTTGAAATTAGGGCAAATTACTGACAGAGAAGAATCGGAAATTCCGTCAAAAATTGTCATTTTCATTGATGAGTTAAACAAATACGGGAGTAAAGACGTTCCTAAAAATTCGCCTATTTTAAGACAGTTGTTAGACATAACGGAACGAGGACGTTCTCTGGGAATTATCTTGTTTGCGGCTGAACAATTTAAAAGTGATATTCACGACCGAGTAAAGGGAAATTGTGCAACTCACGCTTATGGACGAACAAATGCTATTGAAATTTCAAAACCTGATTATCAATTTGTTCCACCTGTTTACAAATCAATGCTTACAAGATTGAAACAAGGCGAATATATTTTGCAAAATCCCGTTTTTAGGTCATTGCTAAATATTAAATTCCCTCGCCCACTTTATAAACAATTTAAGAATGGATAATAGCTACAAAACAGTCATTGGTAAAGATGTCATAGAATCGCTTACAATTGGAATGTATGACGATTCAAGATTTATTTACCGTGAGTATATCCAAAATGCGGCAGACCAAATTGACAAGGCAAGACAGCAAGGATTAGTTGAAGAAGGAGAAGTACATATTGTAATCGACCCCGAAAAAAAAATCATTTCTATAGAAGATGATGCGACAGGAATTTCAGAAAATAAAGTTGTCGAAATTCTGAAAAACATTGCTCAATCAACCAAAAAACGTGGAGTTGATAAAGGTTTTAGAGGAATTGGTCGTTTAGGAGGTTTGGGTTATTGTGATAAATTAGTTTTTGAAACTTCATTTAAAGGCGAAGCAACTAAATCAATAATGACTTGGGACGCAACCAAGTTAAAATCAATCATCAACAACAGAGAACAAAAAGAAGAAGCCTCGGAAGTTATTGACGCTGTAACAACACTTGAAACGAAACAAGAGGAAACAGATAAGCATTATTTCAAAGTTTCGTTGATTGGTGTTACCAACAAAGACCTTTTAGATGTAAAGGAAATCAGGACTTATCTTTCAATGGTTGCACCTGTTCCGTTTAGCAAATCGTTTGTTTATGCCAAAAAGATTTATGACGAATTAAAAACCGAAAATATCACACTTGACGAATACAAAACATTCATCAACACAGAACAACTTTTCAAAGGTTACAATTCCTATATCTACGAGGGAGAAGGAACGAACAAGAAAAAAATAGGCGAAGTAATTGATGTTTTATTTTTCAAGGAATTTGATAAAGACAACAACAAATTGTTTTGGGGTTGGTATGGAATTACTGAAAAAAATCAGTCGTTAAATCAAGTCAATTTTGCAAGAGGTTTCCGTTTGCGAAGTGCAAATATTCAAATCGGAAATGAAGATACTTTAATCAAACTGCATAGAGATAAGCGTTTTCAGTTTTATTTCTTTGGTGAAGTCTATGGCTTGCACCAAGATTTAATTCCGAACGCAAGACGTGATTATTTTTCGGAAACAGAAACCTTTTACGAGTTCGAGAATAAACTCAAAAACTTCTTTCACACAACCATTCATAAACTTTGCTACACGGCTTCGGACGTAAATAGTGCAATAAAAGCAATAAACAATTACAATCAGATTGTTGAGCAATTTGAAGAAAAGAAGAAAGAAGGATTTGTAGATAAAGCCGAACAACAATCGTTTTTAGATAGTTTAAAGAAGAAAAAAGAAGATGCAGAAAAGGCTGAAAAAAAACTTGAAAGCATAAAAACAAAATCAGTTGAAACTAACACACTTACACCGATAACAAAAATTATTGAAAGAGCTACTTCTAATAACACATTGACATTAAACAATAGTGTAGAAACGGAAGTTGAAGTAAAACCTGTTTTTAGAACGGATAAACTTTCAAAGTTAAATAAACAAGAACGTAAATTTCTTGGCAACATCTTTACGACCATTAGAAATGTTTTGCCAAAAGAAACAGCTGAATTGCTAATTCTTAAAATAGAGGAAGAATATAAATAATTAAGAATGAGCAGAAAGATATTATTGGTAGAACCCAATTATAAAAACAAATATCCGCCTATCGGGCTGATGAAGATAGCTTCGTATCATCGTCAGTTGGGTGATGATGTGAAGTTTTTTAAAGGTGATTTAAAAGATTTGGTTGTTGATGAGCTATTTGAACAATGCTTGGTTAAACTGAATAAAATAGACAATTCAATCAATTGGATTCAAAAGGCATTTTTCATAAAACAATACATAAAAACAGGGAAAAAGCATTTTGTTGAACTTTTAGAAATTGACAACACTAAATATGCACCATTAGTTATTGAAGTTGTTACTGAATTTTCTAAAACATTTCGCAAGAAATTATACGAACCGTTTTGGGATAGGATTTATGTAACTACACTCTTTACTTTCTATTGGAAAATAACCATAGAAACTATCCATTTTGTAAAGCCATTGGTAAAAGACCCTACTCAAATTTTTGTTGGAGGAGTTTTAGCATCATTGCTACACAATGAATTAGAAGAAGAAACGGGTATAAAACCACATCAAGGATTACTCGACCGTCCAGGAATGTTAGACCCAGATATTAAAGAAGCTAAGAGAATCATCATTGATAATCTTCCGCTCGACTATTCTATTCTTGACGAAATAGATTATCATTATCCAACAGATAGTGCATATTTTACTTTTATGACCAAAGGTTGTACAAGAAAATGTGCTTTTTGTTCTGTACCAATCTTAGAACCAACCTACAAACCCAAAATTGAAACCAAAGGCAAGTTTGATGAAATAAAAGAGCTATACGGAGAACAACAAAACTTGCTGTTGATGGACAACAACGTTTTGGCTTCTCCGAACTTTGCTGAAATTATTCAGGAAATAAAAGATATGGGGTTTACCAAAGGTGCAACTTGGGTAGAACCTAATCAATTGGATATTGCAATTAACAACCTGCAAAATCACGCAAATACAAGAGCGTACATTAAACGTAGTTTTAGGTTATTTCACGAACTTTTAAAAAGATTAAAAGGAGAAAATCAACAATTAGCTTACAACGTTCTTGACAACTACCAACTTTTAAATTTTGAAACAACAACAAAAGAAAATCTTTTAAAAGCCTACGAAGAACTGAAAGATTTAAACGAAAAATACAGAAACAAATCGCCAAAACTTCGCTATGTCGATTTCAACCAAGGAACTGACGCACGTTATGTAACCGATGAATTTATGAAATTGATGAGTGAAATTCCTATCCGACCTTTACGTATTGCTTTTGATTACATTGGCATAAGAAAGCAATATGAAAATGCAGTTGGATTGGCATCGAAATATGGCATTCGTGAATTATCAAACTATATTTTATACAACTTCAAGGACAAACCCGAAGACCTATACAATCGTTTAGAAATCAATATCAATCTTTGTCACGAACATAACATTGACATTTTCTCGTTCCCAATGAAATATATACCATTGTTTGGAGAAGATGCAAAACATCGAGAATATACAGGCAAATTTTGGAACAAAAAATTTATCCGTGCTGTTCAATCTGTTTTGAATGTAACAAAAGGAATTGTTGCACCAGCAAGTAAAAAAGGGCAAACATCTTTTTTTCATAAAGCATTTGGAAATAATTTGGAGGAATACTTTGAAATCCTTTATATGCCTGAAACTTATATTGTTTACAGAAGTGTTTTTGAAAAAACTTTAGGTTATTCCGATATTTGGAAAAAGGAATATCAAGCTATCAGAAAAAGTGAATTATGGGAAGAAGCCAAGGAAATTATTGAATCTAATAATTTTTCAGATATAGAAGAAAGAACTGTAAATCCAATAATCAGAGAGTTTTTAAGGCATTATCAAATTCAAAGAAGTACCTTGAAAAATGAAGATAACGACTATAAAGCACTCAAAAAAGAATATGATAAACTAATAAAATCAGACCGCTTTATTGATTTGACTTTGACTTATGATTTTGAAGATGAACAACCTAAAATGAAACCATTAAAAAGGAGTAAAAAATTAGCATTAACAAAATAATGTCCGAGACCCAAAACATAGAATACAAACAAAATTGGCGAGATGAATATCTCAAATGGATTTGCGGTTTTGCAAATGCCAACGGAGGCACTATTTTCATCGGTAAAGACGATAATGGAAATATTGTTGGGATTGCCGATGCAAAACGTTTATTGGAAGAAATTCCAAACAAGGTGCGTGATATTTTAGGCATTTTGGTTGATGTGAATTTACACGAAACCGAGCAAGGTGATTATTTGGAAATTGTTGTAGAACCTTATCCAAACGGAATAAGTTACAAAGGTCAATATCACTATCGAAGCGGAAGCACCAAGCAAGAGTTGAAAGGTTCGGCATTGGAAAAGTTTCTCTTGCAGAAAAAAGGTAAACAATGGGACGGTACACCAATCCCAAATGTTTCGGTAAAAGATTTAAAACAAGAAACTTTTGATTTTTTCAAAAAACGAGGTTTTAGAAGTCAGCGACTTTCAGAGGAAAGTTTGAGCGATACGAGCGAAGAACTTATAGAAAACTTAAAGCTAAAAGAGGGTGAGTATCTGAAAAGAGCAGCTTTGTTGTTGTTTCACCCCGACCCAGAAAAATTTGTTACAGGTGCTTTTATCAAAATTGGGTTCTTTGAAAATGATGCAGATTTGATTTTTCAAGATGAAGTTCACGGAAATTTGTTTGAACAAATTGAAAAAACGCTTGACTTACTTTTTACGAAATACATCAAAGCAATTATCAGTTACGAAAACGGAATTAACCGTATTGAAACTTACGAATACCCAAAAGATGCAATTCGGGAAGCCTTGCTAAATGCGATTGCTCACAAAGATTATTCGGGTGGTGTTCCTATTCAAATCAGTGTTTACAAAGACAAAATTATGATTTGGAATGAAGGACAACTTCCCGAAGATTGGACGATTGAAACATTGGTGGCAAAACATTCTTCAAAACCGTACAATCCCGACATTGCTCTTGCATTTTATCGTAGTGGTTACATTGAATCTTGGGGACGAGGAATTACGAAAATGACCGATTTGTGTATTAAAGCAGGTTTGCCAAAGCCTTCTTTTTATTATCACTCATCGGGAATTTGGTCTGTTTTCCAAAAAGATATTTACAACGCTGAACATTTGCATACTCTTGGACTTAATGACAGACAAGTGAAAGCGGTTTTGTTTGCGAAAGAAAACGGTAAAATAACGAACAGCGAGTATCAAGAAATAAACGACATAAAAAAATCCGTTTCAGCAACAGAATTACAAGACTTGACAGACAGAGGAGTTTTAGTAAAAGTCGGAAGCACAGGACGAGGAACTAAATACATTTTACCCGACAAACAGTAAACGTCCGAAAAACGTCCGAAACGTCCGATAATTATCCAAAAAACGTCCAAAACACCCAACGCATTTGGTAGCACATTTGCATTTTTACAACCGCACAAAGCCAAACAAAAAATGCAAAAGAGCTACCAAGCCAACGCACCCAAAACGACCGTGAACCAAAGCGACTGAATAAGGGTATGCTGATAACATCAGTTTGGCAAAAACGGCAGATAACAGCTTCGATATAAAGTTTTTCGTTAACTTTGAAGTCCGTGCTTCGCTTGAAGATTTGTGCTAAAAGTGCCGTCTTCGCCAAGCTGAAAAACGTTGGCTGTCATTATAAAACAAAACCGTATGAAAAAATCACTATTTCTTTTAATCGCAACTTTGATAACAAATTTATTGTTTGCTCAAACCGAAAATTATAAAACTGCGATTGACAATTTTGAATCAAATTATAATACTGAAAAGTATAACGAAATTTTCAATACTTTTTCATCTGAAATGAAACAAGCATTGCCACTTGAGCAAACGGTTGAATTTTTAAAAGGACTTAAAACCCAAGTTGGAAAAATTGAAAACAAAGAATTTATAAGCTATCAACAAGGAACTTACGCAATGTATAAAACGAAGTTCGAGAAAATGATTTTAGCCGTAAATATTTCGCTTGACAACGAAAACCTAATAAACGGATTTTTCATAAAACCTTACGAAGAACCAAAAGAAACATCGAGTAACTCTGTAAACGCTTTGAGTAGTTATCCAAAAGAAATTTCCGAAATTATTTTTTCAAAAACCAAAGATTTTCCAAATAACACACAACTTTCCATTGCCATAATTCAAAATGGAAAAACAAATTATTACGGAATTATAAAACTTAATGACACTATAAAACCTATTGAAAATCAAACAAAAGTATTTGAAATTGGGTCTATTACGAAAGTTTTCACATCAACAGTTTTGGCTTCGCTTGTGGAAGACGGAAAAATAAAATTGACAGATAAAATAAATTCGTATTACTCATTTCCATTTAAAGACAATATCAATCTGAATTTTAAAGAATTAGCCAATCACACTTCAGGATTACCTCGATTACCTGAAAATTTGGATTTATCAAGCGAAACAAATCCATATAAAAACTATGGGAAAAGTGAAATTGACGAGTATCTAAAAAACTTAATGAAACTCAATTCAAAAACTTATGCTTATTCTAATTTGGGTACAGGATTATTGGGTTATACGCTTGGACTATCTCAAAAATCAAGTTTTCAAAAATTATTACAGAAGAAAGTTTTTGACAAATACAAAATGAAAAACTCGTTTGTAAGTTCTCAAAACTTAAACGACAAACTTGTAAAAGGACAAAATCCAAATGGAGAAATTACATCTAATTGGGATTGGGACGTATTATTTGGAGTAGGAGGAATTTTATCTACGATAGAAGATTTGGTAAAATTTGCAAACGCACAATTCAATCCGAAAAACAAAGAACTAACATTGACAAGAACATCAACTTTTGACATTGACGAAAATATGAAAATTGGTTTAGGTTGGCACTTGTTAAAATCAAAAAACGGAAAGGATTTAGTTTGGCACAACGGAGGAACAGGCGGATATTCATCTTCAATGACTTTAAATACTGACGACAAAACAGCTGTTATAATCCTATCAAATCTTTCAGCTTTTCATTCAAAAATGAGAGAAATTGACGGATTATGTTTTGAATTGATAAACGAAACGGAAAAATAATAACGACAGCCAACAAGGGTTTTGCAAGAGAGCGGGTTAAGTGCTTCGTTTGAAACTTTTTCGTAAATTTGAACATTCGTGCTTCGTATCAAAGGTAGTGCTAAAAATCCGCTCCCTCGCAAAGCCCCGAAACGATGCTGTGCAATCCGCTGCGCTCCTTGCACAGCATCGTCCCGGCGGCTTCCACCGCCTGATGCGTGCAGCAGCCGCTAATCGCGGACTGCACACATCAGACGGTTTTGCGCAATCCCGACTTCGAGCAAGCTCGGTCGGAACAGCGCAAAGCCGCCGGGACGTTAGCCGTCAGTGTAAAAAACCAGACAACCAACAGAATGACAATGAAATTTTTGCTGCATAAAGACATAAAAGAAAATAAAGAAATTGCCACCGCACAAGTGGCACAACCTGTCCCGCTATACGGGATTTGGTTTTGCCCGACACACAAGCCAACGCTTCACAAATGCGCAGCATTCACGAACACCAATTAATAATCATTACATCGTGAGTAAAACCAAAAGAGCCATTTTTTGCCAACACACCACAGATAGACAACGATATGAGTACAGATAAAAATCAAAATCCTGAACAAATTGCCCGAGACAAAATCGACTTTATGTTGAGAGAAGCGGGTTGGATTGTCCAATCAAAAAATGAAATTGACTTAGGTGCAGGCAAAGGAGTTGCCGTGAGAGAATATCAAGCTGCTTTGGGTTTTGCGGACTATGTGCTTTTTGTTGACAAAAGACCTGTAGGAATTATTGAGGCAAAAAAGGAAAACGAAGGACATAAGCTCACAGTAGCCGAAGACCAATCCGTTGAGTATGCCAATGCCAAACTGAAATATTTGAATAACGACCCTTTGCCTTTCGTGTTCGAAAGTACGGGCACAATTACCCGTTTCAGAGATTTGAGAGACCCCAAGCCAAGAGGCAGAAATATTTTTTGGTTTTTCAAACCGGAAACATTGGCAGACTGGTTGCAAAAAGAAAAAAGTTTACGGGCAAGATTGTTAGACATTCCAGCTTTAAATGAAACAGGGCTTCGCCCTGCTCAAATTAAGGCAATTAAAAATCTGGAAACTTCTTTTAAAAAGAACAGACCCAAAGCCTTGATTCAAATGGCAACAGGTGCAGGTAAGACATTTACGGCTGCGACCTTTGTTTATCGTTTATTGGAACACGCCAAAGCCAAACGCATTCTGTTTTTGGTGGATACCAAGAATTTGGGCGAACAAGCCGAACAGGAATTTATGGCTTTTCAACCCAATGAAAGCAATCGCAAATTCACAGAATTGTATAATGTGCAGCGTTTGACTTCAAGTTATATCGCTTCTGATAGTCAGGTTTGTATTTCTACCATTCAGCGGATGTATGCCATTCTGAAAGGCGAAGAATTGGAAGAAGGTGCAGAAGATACCAACCCCAATGAATCTACTTGGATGGAGCAACAAAGGGAAAAGAAACAAGCCATTCCTGTGGACTACAACCCCAAAGTGCCGATTGAGCAATTTGATTTTATTGTAATTGACGAGTGCCACCGTTCTATTTACAACCTTTGGAAACAGGTGCTGGATTATTTTGATGCCTTCCTAATTGGCTTGACCGCTACGCCTGACAAACGCACCTTTGGCTTTTTTGAGGAAAATGTGGTGAGCGAATACACCTACGAAGAATCGGTGGTGGATGGCGTAAATGTGCCCTATGATGTTTATACCATTGAAACGGATATTTCGCAAAAGGGCGGAAAAATTCAGGCAGGTTGGTATGTGGACAGGCGAGACAAACTCACCCGAAAAACTCGTTGGACGCAAGAGGACGAAGACACCGAATACACCCGAAACGAATTGGATAAAAAGGTCGTAAATCCGAGCCAAATCCGAAACATTATCCGTGAGTTTAGAAGGGCCTTACAAACCGAAATTTTCCCCAACCGAAAAGACGAAAACGGAGAATACGAAGTACCGAAAACTTTGGTATTTGCCAAAACCGACAGCCACGCAGACGACATTATAAAAATCATTCGGGAGGAATTTGACGAAGGAGACGACTTCTGCAAAAAACTCACTTACAAAATACAGGAAGACCCCAAATCGGTGCTGAACCGTTTCCGCAATTCCTACTACCCACGCATTGCCGTTACGGTAGATATGATTGCCACAGGCACAGATGTCAAACCTTTGGAAGTGCTGCTCTTTATGCGAGATGTGAAAAGTGTAAACTATTTTGAGCAAATGAAAGGCAGAGGCACACGAACCATTAACAAGGATGCTTTGCAAATGGTATCGAAAACGGCAGGTGCAAAAACGCATTTTATCATTGTAGATGCCGTAGGCGTAACCAAATCCAAGAAAACCGACAGCCGACCGCTGGAACGCAAACCAACAGTTGGTTTGAAAGACTTGCTAGGAGCGGTTACAATGGGTGTAGCCGAAGAAGATTTGTTTCTCTCGTTGGCAAACCGCCTGATCCGGTTGGAAAAGGAAATCACCGACAAGGAAAAAGAAAAATTATTGGAACACAGCAAGGGCAAAAACCTGAAACAAATCAGCAAGGAATTGCTATCGGCTTTTGACCAGGACGAAATTGAAGAAAAGGCAAAACCGATTATTGAAGCCATTCCCGAGCAAGACCGCACCCCTGCTTTAATAGAACAAGCCAAACAAACGGCACAAAAGGAATTGATTGAAACGGCTGCTTCTACCTTTAATGGCAAACTGAACGACTACATTGAAAAAGTACGCCAGGAACACGAGCAAATCATAGACAGCCACAACATAGACACCGTTACCAAATCGGAATGGGACACCACTTCGGTGGACAAGGCAAAGGAAATTGTAAAAGATTTTAGCGAGTATCTGTTGGCGAACCAAGACGAGATAAAGGCACTCACTATTTTTTACCAACAACCCTACAACCGCAGAAACATAACTTTTAAAATGATCAAGGAAGTATTTGACAAATTGAAATTAGACAAACCAATGCTAGCCCCCGACTATGTGTGGGCGGCATACAGCCAACTGGAAGAAGTGAAAAGCAAACAACCCGTGGACGAACTCACGGCTTTGGTGTCGCTCATTCGCAGGGCTTGTGGTATTGATAGCGAACTAAAACCTTTTGATAAAACCATTGACGAGAATTTTAAGAACTGGATTTTTAAACAAAATGCAGGGCAACACAACCGCTTTACACCCGAACAAATGGACTGGCTGCGTGACCTAAAAAACCACGTAATAAACAGTTACCACATAGAACTGGAAGACCTTGACTATACACCCTTTGACGAAAAAGGCGGACGAGGCAGAATGTACCAACTTTTTGGAGCTGAAATGAACGATATTATTAACGAACTTAACGAAGTACTGGCAGCATAATGAGAGAAGATTGGATTGAATGTGAATTGGGGGAAATCTGTTTTACTACTTCAGGTGGCACACCTTCAAGAAATAAAATTGAATTTTATCAAGGTTCTATTCCTTGGGTAAAATCAGGAGAATTAGATAAGGGTGTCATTTACGATACAGAAGAACATATTTCAGAGGATGCAATAATAAATTCAAGTGCGAAGATTTTTCCAGAGGGAACATTACTTATTGCATTGTATGGTGCAACTATTGGTAAACTTGCTTTTTTAGGAGTTGAAGCGGCAACTAATCAAGCTATATGTGGAATTTTTAAAAGTAGCGCAATTGAACCAAAATACTTGTTCAATTTTCTTTTGAATAGGAGGCAAAAATTAATTTCACAAGGTACTGGTGGAGCACAGCCCAATATTAGCCAAACTATTCTTAAAAATCTTTCTGTTCCCCTCGCCCCGCTACCCATTCAACGCGCCATAGTATCCAAAATAGAAGCCCTGTTTTCCGATTTAGACAACGGCATAGCCAACCTAAAAAAAGCACAAGAGCAACTCAAAGTCTATCGCCAAGCAGTGCTGAAAAAGGCGTTTGAGGGAGGGTTTTCAATTACGAATGAAGAATTTCGAATTACGAATTCTGAAAATCACAGTTCAGACAATTTGCCCAAAGGGTGGAAATGGGTGAAGCTGGGAGAGGTGGCATTGAAAATTGGGTCAGGAAGTACCCCGAAAGGTGGTCAAGAAAATTACAAAACAGAAGGAATACCATTGATACGTTCAATGAACATTTATTTTGAATATATTAAATACGAAGGGTTAGCATTTATAGACGAAAATCAAGCTAAAAAACTGAACAATGTAATCGTATATGAAAATGATATTCTTCTAAATATCACAGGTGCTTCTATTGGAAGAGTAAATTTAGCACCTAAACAATTTAATAATGCACGAGTAAATCAACACGTAAGCATAATTCGTCTAAACGATAGTGATTTCAATCCAAAATTTATAAAATATTTTATTCAATCCCCGAAGATTCAAGATTGGATAAACTCTGAAAATTATGGTGCGACAAGACAAGCATTATCAAAAAATATGATTGAGAATATTGTAGTTCCAAAATTAAAATTACAAGAACAAACCCAAATCGTTCAGGAAATCGAAAGCCGTTTATCGGTAACTGATAATTTGGAAATCGTCATTCGTAATTCAATAGAAAAGGCCGAAGCCCTGCGCCAAAGCATTTTGAAAAAAGCCTTTGAAGGGAAATTGTTAAGCGAGGCAGAAATAGAGCAATGCAAAGCAGCAGCAGACTACGAACCAGCCAGCAAATTGCTCAAAAAAATACAAGCCGAGAAATTGGCTAAGGAACAAGAGAAGAAGAAAAAACCAACCGTTAAAAAGAAAATCCCGAAGGGATGAAATTATTATAGAATGAAAAAATTCAACACCACACAAAACCCCGAAGGGGTGATATAATTCAGGAATATGGCAGGTACATTTTCACAAATTTACATACAAATCGTCTTTGCCGTAAAAGGCAGACAAAACCTAATTGGCAAAGAATGGAGAGATGAATTGCACAAATACATTTCAGGTATTATAACCAACAAAGGTCAAAAATCTATCATTGTCAACGGTGTTTCAGATCACGTTCACATATTTGTTGGGTTAAAGCCTGCAATGGCTATTTCAGATCTTGTTCGTGATATTAAAAATAATTCCAGCAACTTCGTTAATGCAAAAAATTTTATTAAAGGGAGATTTATGTGGCAAGAAGGATATGGTGCTTTTTCTTATGCACATTCTCAAATAGAACAAGTTTATAACTACATACTAAATCAAGAAGAACACCATAAAAAGAAATCTTTCAAAGAAGAATATCTTGATTTTCTGCAAAAATTTGAAATTGAATATAACGAAAAATATTTGTTTGAATGGATAGACGAATAATATCACCCCTTCGGGGTTTAACAATTGAATGAATAATTTTAACTATAATAATATCAGCCCTTTGGGCTTAAAAATAAAAAAATAATATGTCAGAATCAGCAATAGTATCAAAAGTATGGAATTTCGCCAATGTCCTTCGTGATGATGGCGTGGGTTATGGTGATTATCTGGAGCAAATCACCTATTTGCTTTTCCTTAAAATGGCAGATGAACTCAACAAGCCGCCATACAACAAAGGATTAAAATTTCCAAAACTCAAAAACGCCCAAGGCGAAGAAGACCCCAAAGGCGAAACCTGCGACTGGCAAACACTATCGCAAAAACGTGGCTTGGAGTTAGAAACATTTTACAACCAAATGCTACGCAGTTTGGGAAGTGAAAAAGGTACATTGGGGCAAATATTCGTAAAAAGCCAAAACAAAATTCAAGACCCTTCCAAACTCTTAAAGATCATTGATATGATTGACAAAGAGCAATGGAGCTTGATGGGAACCGATGTAAAAGGCAAAATCTACGAAGGGCTGTTGGAGAAAAATGCCGAAGACACTAAAAGCGGTGCTGGGCAATATTTTACGCCCCGTTCCTTAATCAAAACAATGGTGGCTTGTGTTCGACCAAAACCAATGAAAACCATCATTGACCCTGCTTGTGGTACGGGTGGTTTCTTTTTGGCTGCTTTTGATTTTATCAAAGCACAGGATTTGGACAAAGAGGAAAAAGAGTTTTTGAAAAACAAAACCTTTTACGGCAACGAAATTGTAGCCAACACCCGCAGAATGTGTTTGATGAATATGTTTTTGCACAACATTGGCGAAATAGATGGCGAGCCTTTGATTTCTTCGGCAGATGCCTTGATTTCCGACAACGGACAGCGTTTTGATTATGTGTTAGCCAATCCGCCTTTTGGTAAAAAAAGCAGTATGACCATTACCAACGAAGAGGGTAAACAGGAAAAGCAAGACTACATTATCAATCGTCAGGACTTTGTTGCCACCACTGCCAACAAGCAACTGAACTTTTTGCAACACATAAAAACTTTGCTCAAACTAACAGGCGAAGCAGCCGTAGTATTGCCCGACAATGTGTTGTTTGAAGGTGGTGCAGGTGAAACAGTGCGTAAAGAGTTACTGAAAACAACAGATTTGCACACCATTTTAAGACTTCCGACAGGTATATTTTATGCTCAAGGCGTAAAAGCAAATGTGTTGTTTTTCGACAACAAACCTGCTTCCAAAGACCCTTGGACAAAAGATGTTTGGATTTATGATTACCGCAGTAACATAAGCCACACACTCAAGAAAAACCCAATGACCTCGGAGGATTTGAAAGATTTTGTAAAATGCTACAATCCCGAAAACCGAAACAAACGAGAGGAAACCTGGTGCGAAGAAAACCCTGAAGGTCGTTGGAGAAAATTCACATATCAAGAAATTATTGAGCGTGACAAAACCAACTTAGACATATTTTGGATAAAGGACAAAAGCCTCACCGACTTGGACAACCTGCCCGACCCAGATGTTTTGGCAAACGAAATCATTGAAAACATCGAAGCAGGACTTAACAGTTTTAAAGAAATAATGGAAACCATAAACGGAGACGAATAGCTAACGAAGTAGTCAAGCACATTTACGAACACTGTTAAATTAATTTTTATGGTGTTCGTGATTTTCAATTGCAGGTCGCGCCAGCCCACGCTAAAGCCAAATTGTTGCGTAAGTGAGAGCAATGCCAAACTTGTTTAAGCTTTGCCGAACAAAGCAACAATCAGCAAAGCTAAACCTGCAAAAAAGCTTGCCTACCCTAAGGCGCCGACAAATGACAATACAGCAAAAAACGAACATAACAACAGATGAAAAGTACACCGAACGGCTAACATCGGTTTGGCAAAAGTGGCGGTTAAGTGCTACGTTTGAAACTTTTCGTAAATTTGGACATTCGTGCTTCGATTGAAGTGTAGTGCTAAAAATCGCCACCTTCGCCAAGCCGAGAACCGTTAGTAGCAAGCAAAATCCGACACACCAACAACAATGGGACACATTAGAGCATACTACGAACGAATAATAAAATTGCAAGAATCAGAATGGGAATTTATCGCTTCTCATTTTGACAGGAAAGTTTTTGCTAAAAACGAAATCATCACTCGACAAGGTGAAACGGAAAATTATCTTTCATTCGTTGAAACGGGTATCGTACGGTTTTATATTCCTGCCGATGAAAACGAACTAACTTTCAACTTTAGTTTTGACAAAGAGTTTACTTGCGCCTACGACTCTTTTTTGACACAAACACCATCAGAATACGAATTACAAGCATTGACGGAAACTGTGGTTTGGCAAATTTCTTTTGATGATTTACAAAAAGTGTATGCACAAACCAAAGTCGGAAATTATTTAGGGCGTTTCGCTTCCGAAAAATTGTTTTTAGCCAAAAGCAAAAGAGAATTGTCCCTGTTAAAATACAATGCGAAAGAGCGTTATTTAAAATTGTTCAGCGAACAACCCGACATTCTGAAATTCATTCCACTCAAATATGTAGCTTCTTACATCGGAATCACACCACAAGGATTGAGCAGAATACGCAGACAAATTACTTAACATCGGTTCATTGCCTACGCTGTTTCTTCTTCTGAACTTTGCAAAAAATCAAAAGAATGAAACGAGCCATTTTAGCATACGGACACAGCATTTTGAAAAAGAAGTGCAACGAAATAGAAAAGGATTATCCGGAATTGGACAAACTTATTGCAGATATGTGGGAAACAATGAAAAATGCCAATGGTTGCGGATTAGCTTCGCCACAGATAGGACTTCCGATACGGCTTTTCATAGTGGACAGTAAAACAACCTTTGAAAATCTTGACGAAGCAGATAGAAAAATTTATTTCGACAAAGACGACAAAGGAATTATGGAAACCTTTATCAATGCGAAAATCGTTGAGCGTTCCGAACAATTTTGGGAAGATGATGAAGGTTGTTTAAGCATACCCAATTTACCTCAAAAAGTAAAACGAAATTGGGCGATTGTTATAGAATATTACAACCAAAATTTCGAGAAAAAAATTCGTTCATTTAGTGGAACTACTGCAAGAATGATTCAGCACGAATACGACCACACAGAAGGAATTTTATACCTTGACCATTTAAAACCGCTAACTCGAAAACTAATGGAGTCAAAACTCAAAAAGGTAGTAAAAGGACAAATTAAAACTAATTATCAAATGAAATTTGTAAATTCAACATCCAAAAATTGAAAGTCATATTTTTATGAAAGAGGTTAAGGAATTTAAGACCGTTGAGGAATATTTTGATTCCCAGCCTGAAAAAACTAAAAATGCACTTTTGGAATTGAAAGAATGCATTTTAAAAGTCAAACCCAATGCAACCGAATTGTTGAATTACAACATTCCGGCTTATTCTCTAATTACAGGGGGAAAAAGAGAGCAACAAATTATGATTGCAGGGTACAAAAAGCATATTGGCTTATATCCTCACCCAACGACAATGGAAGAATTTGAATCCGAATTATCAGAATACAAAAGAGCGAAAGGTTCGGTTCAATTTCCTTTAGACAAACCCTTGCCTAAAGAATTGATAATACGAATGATAAAATATCGATTGGAATTATTGGAAAAACAATAAGACATTAAAAAACGGAGATGAATAATGAGGTCAAACTTGCCAGCCACTAACAAGGTCTTGCCAAAAGCGGGCTGAAGTGCAAAATTCAAAGTTTGTACTTCTATTAAATTTTGTACATTGGCTGAACTGAAGTACTTCAATTTCCGCCACTGCGCCAAGCGATAGGCCGTTGGCTGTCATTGTAAAGTGACACTCTGCAAAAGATGGTGGACATTGAAATAATAGAATTTACAATAGGTATGACAATCATTATTGACGAAAACATTAAACTTGAAATAACGTCTGAAAAATTTGCAACACAATTATTTGACGTAATCAATAATAACAGAGAACATCTATCCGAGTTTTTGCCTTGGGTGGACAGTATGCAAACCGAAGATGACTTTAGGAGCTATTTACAAAATTGCGAACACTTATACGAAGAAAAAAAGGAAGTGAGCTTCATCATATTGCTAAATAATAAACCTGTTGGTAGAATTGGATTGCATCATTTAAACTTGGCAAACAAAATAGGCTCTATTGGTTATTGGCTTGACAAAAATTCCGAAGGAAAAGGTGTAATTACAAAATCCTGCATCGAATTAATAAATTATGGATTTCAAAATTTAAACCTAAATAGAATAGAAATAAAAGCGTCAGTAAGAAATTTAAAAAGCCAAGCTATTCCTGAAAAATTGAAGTTTAAAAAAGAAGGTGTTTTAAGACAAGCAGAATTTGTAAACAATGAATTTATAGACTTGTTTATTTATTCAATTTTAAAAGACGAATGGAAATAAAAACAACGAACCGCTAACAAGGTCTTGCCAAAAGCGGGCTGAAGTGCAAAATTCAACATTTATACTTCTATTGAAATTTTGTACATTGGCTGAACTGAAGTACTTCTATTTCCGCCACTTCGCAAGGCTGCAAAACGTTAGCAGCAACCGCGTGTACCAACTAAAATAGTGAAATGAAAGCAAAAATATTAAACCTTTTATTGATTATAACTTCATTATTCGGCTATTTGGAATGGAGCGGAAACAACAGCTCTTTTCTATTTCAAAGCGAATATGATGTATTGACCAAATTTTTTACTGAACCAAAAACAGTAGTACATCCTTTTACAATCATTCCACTTGTGGGACAAATTTTACTTTTGATTACTTTATTTCAAAAGAAACCAAGCAAAATGCTGACTTACATCGGAATCGCTTGTTTGGGACTGTTATTAGGGTTTATTTTTTTTATCGGCATTACAAGTTTGAATTTTAAAATACTGATTTCTACTTTGCCGTTTTTAGCCACAGCAATCTACACGATATTCTATTTAAGAAAACAAAGACAGACTAGATGAATTTGAAACCAATATTACCAAACGAAGACAAAACAGACGAAGCATATTCATCGGCTGATTGCCAACAACTACTGCAAATGTGTGACGACTTTTATCCAAAAATCGGGTTTAACACTCCTTGGATTGGTTACTTTGTGGTTAGACAAGACAAAATTGTAGGCTCTTGCAGTTTCGTAGGACAACCACAAGACGGAAAGGTTGAAGTTTCCTATTGGACATTTAAAGAATTTGAAGGGCAGGGCATAGCTTCGTTTGCTTGTAAGGAACTTGTGAAAATTGCAGAACAAAACGACCCAAACGTAACAATCACAGCAAAGACAGTACCCGAACACAACGCTTCAACTAAAATTTTAGAGAAAAACAATTTTGTATTTACCAAAAATGTACAAGACGAAGAAATTGGGGACGCTTGGCTTTGGACACATAAAATCTGACAAAATGTCAAATAGAAGTTTTACACCGTTCCCAATTTTGACAACCGAAAGGCTAACCCTTAGACAATTATCAACTAATGACGGGCAAAATATTTTTGCTTTGCGTTCTGACACGGAAATAAACAAATATCTTGACAGACAAGAAAGTAAGACAATTGAAGACGCAATAAACTTTATCAACAAGATTAATGATAGCATTAAAAATAATGAATCCATTTATTGGGCAATAACTTTGACAGATAGTAAAATCTTTGTTGGCACAATTTGTCTTTTTGACTTTTCAAATGAAAAAAATAAGTGCGAAATCGGTTATGAACTTTTGACAAATTTTCAAGGACAAGGAATAATGAAAGAAGCGATTAGAACAGTTATTGACTATGCCTTTCAGACAATGCGAATTAAAAAAATAGAAGCATTTACTCATAACGGCAATCAGAGTTCAACCAAACTTTTGACGAAATTTGACTTTAAAAAATCAACAGAAAATGACAAAGAAAATCCTAACCTAAATATTTACACTTTGACAAAACAAAATTGATAACTATAAACAACATAACGACAAAAGCACAAACCACTAACATCGTATTGGCAACGCTTAAGACAACCGAGCAGAAAAAATCAAAATAAATCAAGGGATGATGAACACTATTGCAAACAACAACACTGCCCCCCGTTTTGCACATAATTTCGGCAAAGTCCTTTTTGTGCTTTCGGCGATATTTTTATTTATTGTTGCCCTGACGATCTTTCAAGATTTATTGGAATCAAAACGGGCCGACCTCAGTTTTAACTTTGACGAGTCCATACTCTTTAAAACCGTTTGGTTTCTGTTCATTCCAATTTTGGCCTTCCTATACAGAAGGCTCAAAAATGAAACATTTGACAATTTAGCTAAAACGGCAATTTTTATCGTCTCTGCCATCACGATCCATCTTCTCGTCTTACCTTTTGTTGGGGCATTTTTCTCTGTACTTTTCTATGAAGGACGGTATGACCTGTACAAATTCTTTTCCTACACATTGGCACACGACCTGTATAAATTGGTTATCGTCTATACAAGCTTTGTGTTGGGATACAAGTATTTTTCAAACCCTGCACGAAAGATAGATATTAAGGAAAGTAAACCTACATTGGATGCCATTGTCATCAACAATGGAAAAGAAAATACAATTGTTAATGTTGAAGATATCGTCCAAATTACTTCTGCGACACCTTATATCTTCATCCATCTCGATAATAAGCAATACCTTCATTCCGAAACCCTGAAATCCATTTGTAATGTATTGGATAGCAATGTCTTTGTTCGAGTACATAAATCGACAGTGGTCAATATTTTAAAAATCAACTCATTCAAATCCCGTCTCAATGGCGACTACGATTTGCAATTGAAAAATGGGGAGTCGGTAAGGCTAAGCAGAACCTATGTAGCTGATTTTAAAAAACACTTCAAAGCAAGTCATCAGGTTAACGTATAAAATCATCTGCTTAGACCATTCCATTTTTTTGCTTACTTTCCTGCCCATAATTTTGTCGGAGTAATCAATTCCAAATACGACAATCTATGGATATTAAAATCAAAGTAATTCAGCTAAACTTTTTATTGGCTTTGTGGATGTGTACATCTTGTAATGCCCAAACAAAAAATACGACTACCAGACTTGTTGGTGGAGGATGCGAGGGATGCGAAGCAATATATGAATATGGGGACAAAAAATTAACCCCAATTGACACACTACCCGAATTTCAAAACAACGAACCTAAATTGAAAATTACAGGGATAGTATTAAAAAATGACGGCAAGACACCAGCAGAAAATGTCATTATCTACATCTACCACACCAACAGACAAGGCATATATGAAACCAAAGGCAATGAAACAGGTTGGGCAAAAAGACACGGGTTTATCCGGGGTTGGGTCAAAACAGAAAAAGACGGAAAATATACGTTTTACACATTTAGACCTGCGGCATATCCGGACGGTAGCGAACCCGAGCATATTCATGCCACAGTAAAAGAGCCCGATAAAAATGAATACTATCTCGATGACTATCTCTTTGATGATGACCACATACTTACCCAAAGTGTAAGAAACAAACTAAATAACCGAGGTGGTTCAGGAATTATGAAAGCAATCGAGGAGAACGGAATGCTTACCATAGAGCGGAATATTATTTTGGGCAAAAACATACCGAATTATGAATAGGCTATATTATTTACTCTTTTCTTTGTTGGCAGCCTCTTGTATTGGCAAACACAAATCAGACGCTCCAAAAGTAACAGTAAACCCAACCGTTGAACAAAGCGTGAAATTGGAAGCCGACACGCTAATGATGAACCTTAAAAAATCAAGGATTGATTGGGTAACGACCGAAATGCGGGGAGCAAAAAAGCGAACAGGAATCATATCGTTTCATAGCGGCTTCTTTCTTAGCCAAAATGCCAAAATAGTGGGTGGGAAATTTACTGTTGATATGGAAACAATGGATGTAACCGATGTTCCATTGCACGAAAAGATTGCCCGAAAAAATCTGCTCAATCATTTGAAAAGTGATGCTTTTTTCAATGTCACACATTACCCTATATCCACATTAGAATTGACAAGGGTAGAAAAAATTGCAGACGACAGTCTTAAAATTTCGGGAAACCTAACGATACGTGAAGCAACAAAGAACATCGAATTTTTCGCATATCAAAAAGGTGATTATTTTAAGGCAATATTTACCTTTGACCGACTTGATTGGAACATTGCCTATGAGGGGAGTTGGGCTGACAAAACCCTTGTGGACAAAGACGTGGAATTGACGATCGAGGTAGTGATGGAATGAATAAAATACCAATAAAGCACAGACTATAAAACCATCTCCCCTATTCTTCACACAGCAAAAAAAGGATAGTGCGGTATAAGGAATGTCGGAAACTTTTTTTGCTACTTTAAAGGCTAAAAAAAAATTGGACCCTCCGATGAATAACTAATCCAATTTAACTAATTTTGAAATATTAACCTCAAAAAAACAGTCAACCTATACTGGGACGTGACAACAATACATAATCGGAATGAAAAAAATATTGCATAAAATTTTTCTAATACTAATTGGAATTGTTTTAATCGGAAAAATATCGAATTGGTTTTTGAATTATAGTGACGAAACGAATCAAATTCTTAATGCCGGAATGTTCACTCTAATTGGTATTGCATACTTGGTTGGAGGTTTTGTTTGGAATAAAATACCGATTAATATAATTTTTATAGTTTGTGGAATATATTTAATTAGTATGAATTTTATTGATAATTTCGGAGTAAAATCAATAATCGGAATTGTATGTATTTTAACTCCAATGTTGATTGCAAGATTTTTATCTGACAAAACTGATGAAAAAGAATTGATCGAAAAATGAAAATACTGTAGCCAACAACAGTAACCATTGCACAACCCCCATTTTCAACAAAAAATTAAAACAAATCATCTCGTTTAAGCCGTTTTAAGCGAGGTGTATTTTTTTGTCGAGGTACAAAATCACAAAATATGGGTGGCTTAAAAACGAAGATTCGAGCTTGTATAAAGAAAGACACGACGAATTTCGCTATTTTTGAGTTGTGCAACAGGCACATCGGTTTGGCAATATGGCGGGTGAAATGCTTCGCTTGAAAGTTTTTACTATATTTGAAATACAGTTTTTAGGTTGGATCTCGATAGCTTCGGGATGCTAAAACCCCCGTCCTAATGCAAAACCGTAAACCACTATCGGTCAGCACAATAAAGACCATCTCTTATAAAATAGCAACACACATAACATGGCATCATTCGTTTTTCCAACCATAAAGACAGACAGGCTTTTACTCAGACGGTTTATCGATACCGATTTAGAAAATGTTTTTAAAGGGCTTTCTCACCCAGACATCATCAAACATTACGGGGTAAGTTACAGGACTTTGGAAGACACAAAAGAACAAATGACTTGGTTTGAAAATCTTGAAAAAGAAGAAACCGGAATTTGGTTTGCTGTTTGTTCTAAAGACAACAATACTTTTTATGGAGCAGTTGGGCTTAACAGCTTAAACAAAGAACATAAAAAAGCGGAAATAGGTTTTTGGTTATTAACCGATTTTTGGGGACAAGGAATTATGAAAGAAGCCATACCCTTAATTTGCGACTATGGTTTTGATAAACTTGGTCTTCACAGAATAGAAGGTTTTGTAGAAAGCGACAACTCAAACAGCAAAAAAGCAATGGCAAAACTAAATTTTCAACACGAAGGAACTATGAAAGACTGTGAAATCAAAAACGGGAAATTTATTAGTTTGGATATATACGCAAGACTTAAAGACCAATGAATCTTCATGCCAAATATTGATTGCCGGACCGCAGGACAAGATCTTGTCCGATAGCCATCGGACAAAAGCGGGGCCGAACGGCTTCCATTGGACATTTGCGCAAGGTTCAACAGCGGTAATTCTATTGAATCCCGAAAGCTATCGGAATGCTAAAACGCTCCGTATTCGGCAATGCCCTGCACGTTAGCAACCTAAAAAAAATGCGTTCCAAACGTTGCTAACCCTTGTACAGCACCTGTTTTTTAAAAAAATACTATATATCCCGACCCGCAATACAAAACCGTACAACCACGTGGCAAAAAACCCATCAAAAACAGGAACGTTAAATCTCTGATAAATTTAAAAAATCACGGAATTGCACTTGGATTTTTTTGTTTCTTTAGCGTTTTAATTTAAACAGTTATGGCGCATCCCGATATATTCTACCAAGAGCGTGTGGCAAAATTTGATTCGGAAGCCAAGGCACTTCATAAAAAACTGACTTTTTTGAGTACCTTACGGCTCCTTGTTTTCTTGGTGGCATTATTGGGCCTGTACTTAACCTTTGGCAATTGGACATTCATGACGCTGACAGGTATAGCGGGTATTTTTGTTTTTACCTTTGTTCTATCGCTATATACCGATACTAAATCAGACAAGCAGCTAAAACTTGCATTAAGGGACATCAATCGCACAGAACTGGAGGTAGCCTCCGGCAACTACCACCATCTGAACAGTGGCAATCAATACCAAAATCCGGCACACGTTTACAGTTTGGATATCGACCTGTTCGGCAAAGGCTCTTTTTTTCAGTTCATCAACAGGACGGTCATCGAGGAAGGCGCAGAACAATTGGCTAAAAACTTGTTGTCCAATGAAATAAATAATGTGGAAAAACGCCAAGAAGCAGTTAAGGAACTGGCCTCAAAACCCGAATGGCGCCAACTCTATGCTGCAACAGCACAACAAACCCATATAGAAACACCGGCTTCTACCATAATAGATTGGCTCAAACACCACCAAACGACCTTGCCAAAAGCAATGGGCTGGCTTCCTTACGCTTTTGGCGCAACATCGACTTTGGTGTTCGCACTGTGCATTTTCGGTTTCATCCCATTGAGCGTTTTGGCCTATTGGTTGTTGCTGGGTCTGGGTATTACCGTACCATACCTAAAGAAAATCAACGTCTTGGCCGCCAATACCAATAAAATTAAGGAAACATTCAGGCAATATGCCAAGCTTTTGGATTTGATTGAAAATGAAACTTTTGTTTCGGAACTATTGGCAGAAAAACAAAAAACAATACAGTCCGAAAACCAAAAAGCCGCCGCAATCTTCAAGAAGTTTTCAAAATTGCTGGATACGCTGGACAACAGGAACAATGTGTTCTCTGCCATTTTCGGCAACGGCTTTCTGCTTACCGACCTCAAACAAGCCCACCATATCGAAAAATGGATAGAAACATATGGACATAAAATAAACGATTGGTTTCAAACAGTATCGTTCTTTGATGCCTATAACAGTTTAGGCAACTATTCCTTTAACCATCCCAATAATGTTTTCCCTGAAATCGCCATGGGCAATAGAGCAATACAAGCCAAAAACCTTGGCCATCCCTTGCTTCCAAAAAGCAAACGGGTGGACAACGATCTGGATATCGATATCGAACAGTTTTTCATTATCACCGGGGCAAATATGGCCGGAAAAAGCACATTTTTGCGCACTGTTTCACTGCATATTGTCATGGCCAATGTGGGCTTGCCGGTCTGTGCCACATCGAGCCGATATACGCCGGTAAAACTTATTACGAGCATGCGAACCAGCGATTCGCTCACAGACGACAGTTCTTACTTCTTTTCAGAGCTTACACGCCTCAAAATGATAGTCGATGCCATCCAAGAAACACCATATTTCATCATCCTCGACGAAATATTGAAAGGTACCAACAGTACCGACAAGGCCGTAGGGTCCAGAAAGTTTGTAGAACGGTTGGTAGCGTCTAACGCCACCGGTATTATCGCCACCCATGATCTTACCCTTTGTGAGATTGAAAACAATTTTGACGAAGTAAAAAATTACCATTTTGATGCCGAAATCACCAATGGCGAATTACATTTTGACTACCGGCTGAAACAGGGCGTCTGCAAGAACATGAATGCCAGTTTTTTGTTGAAGAAAATGGGAATCGTATAAAACTTTACGGTACGTTCTGTTCCGATAGCCATTGGGGACATCTCAAATTATTATAATTATAGTTCCAACACTCCCAAGATTCGGGCCCATGCCAAATAAAAAAACCCCGCCTATTGGCGAGGTCTTCAATGTCTAAATAACGCGGTTGTCTTCTTATACGTTGAAAGGTTCAATCGAAACAAAAGATTTTCCGCCTCTTTTCTTTTCAAATTTCACGATACCATCAACCTTTGCGTGCAAGGTGTGGTCTTTAGAAGAATACACATTCTCGCCTGGATGGTGTGTGTTTCCTCTCTGTCTTACGATAATGTTCCCGGCAACGGCAGCTTGGCCACCAAATATTTTGACACCAAGTCGTTTCGATTCTGATTCCCTACCGTTCTTGGAACTACCTACTCCTTTTTTGTGAGCCATTGTCTTTCGGTTTTATTTGTTTAACGATTTAAAACTGTCTATGTTTTCAATGATAGCAGCATCTACCTCTTCATGGGTAAGGATGTTTTTGCCCAACTTTTCCTTGACCTCTTTGCCCAAAGCTATCAAGATATCCCTGTTGGCTTTAGATTGCGAAAGACCATTTTTCTTAAGATGGTAGTTGAGTTCGTGGTCCTCACCAAAATTGACGGTTTTGTGGTCTGAATTTGGGTTGGATGAAGCAGCTTTGCTTTCGGTTTTTGCCGCCGGCTTGGCTTCAACATCGGCCACTTTTTTAACCGATTCCTTTGCTGCTTTAGTAGCCTTCACAGCTCCCGAAGCCACAATACTTTCAATCACGATTTCAGTAAGTGCTTGACGGTGACCGTTTTTCTTACGGTAACCTTTGCGTCTTTTCTTCTTGAAAACGATTACTTTATCACCCTTTAGGTGACTCAAGACTTTTGCCCCTACTTGGGCGCCGTCTATAGCTGGGGCGCCTAAAGTGATGTTGTTGCCATCGCCGATCAGAAGAACGTTATCAAAAGAAACCTTCTTTCCTTCTTCTGCAGCTAAACGGTGAACAAACACTTTTTGGTCTTTTACAACTTTGAATTGTTGCCCTGCTATCTCTACAATTGCGTACATAGCGTAACGTTTAAATTAATGAATTTTACAATAAAATGGCTGCAAATGTACAGCTAAATTCTTAAATCGCAAACCTTTTTGTGCTTTAAAATTTGTCTGAAATCGCACTTTTTAATGTTCACCAAACTGTTTTTTCTGTTTTGGACCAACAATAATGCTTTTCGATTTCTTATTTTTGCATAAATGAAAAAAGGACAAATGCTGTTCTTACCATAATCACTATTAAATTAATCCATAATGAAAAAAAACTTGTTTGCTTTGGCCTCTTTGGCAATGGTCGGGTTACTGTCCAATGCCCAACAGGTCGAATTTGAAGAGTACGATCTGGACAATGGGATGCATGTCATCCTCCACCAGGACAACACGGCGCCAGTGGTAATCACTTCGGTAATGTACCACGTGGGAGCAAAAGACGAAAATCCCGAAAGAACCGGTTTTGCCCATTTTTTTGAACACCTATTGTTTGAAGGAACCGAGAACATCAAAAGGGGCGAATGGTTCAACATTGTCACTGCCAACGGCGGAAGCAACAATGCCAATACAACAGACGACCGTACTTATTATTATGAAATATTCCCGTCCAACAGTGTTGAACTCGGCCTTTGGATGGAATCCGAACGCTTGATGCACCCTATCATCAACCAAATAGGGGTTGATACCCAAAACGAGGTCGTCAAGGAAGAAAAACGATTGCGCGTAGACAACCAGCCTTATGGGAGGTTCTTGGCAGAGGTCAAAAAAAACCTGTTCTTTAAGCACCCCTATCGATGGGCAACCATTGGCTCCATGGAACATTTAGATGCCGCAACACTTGAAGAATTCCAAGCGTTCAACAAAAAATTTTACGTGCCAAACAATGCCGTTTTGGTTGTGGCAGGCGACATTGACAAGCCATCGGTCAAAAAGATGATCAAAGAATACTTTGGTCCAATCCCAAGAGGCGCAGAGGTTGTAAGAGGCCTGCCCCGAGAAGAACCCATTACTGAAGCCTTGGAAGCAACGGCTTATGACCCGAACATCCAGATTCCGGCAATCTTTGCAGCTTACAGAACACCATCCCAAAAATCACGTGATTCGTATGTGCTGAATATGATTTCAAGCTACTTGAGCGGAGGAAAAAGTGCCGTTCTCTACAAAAAACTCGTCGACGAACAAAAACAAGCACTTCAAGTACAAGCTGTCAACTTAAGTCAAGAAGACTACGGTATCTATGCCATGTTTGCCCTTCCACTGGGCGAGACAGATCTCGACACCTTGCTTGCCGAAATGGATGAAGAAATAGTTAAAGTCCAGTCAGAACTCATCTCCGAAAGAGATTACCAAAAACTCCAGAACCAATTTGAAAACAGGTTTGTGAACTCCAATTCGAGCATTGCCGGAATTGCACATTCTTTAGCAGATTATTACATGCTCTATGGCGATGTAAACCTCATCAACAACGAAATTGAGATTTATCGGTCAATCACACGCGAAGAAATACAGACCATAGCCAAGCAATACCTGAACCCAAACCAGCGGTTGGTATTGAAATATTTGCCACAAAAAGATGAAAACTAATTAAAATGAAACAGATGAAAACATATATATCTACCCTAATTTTGGTGTGCTTCGTGGCATTTGGCGTAAATGCGCAAATTAACCGCTCCGTACAACCCAAACCGGGACCATCACCTAAAATCGACCTACAGGCGCCCAAAGAGTTTACCTTGGGTAACGGCCTAAAAGTAATGGTTGTGGAAAACCACAAACTACCAAGGGTATCATACACGCTCAACATAGACAACAAACCCACCGTGGATGGAAAAATTGCGGGAATCTCCGAAATATTGGCCGCCATGCTTGGAAATGGTACAACGTCCGTACCTAAAGACGATTTCAACGAGGAAGTGGACTTCTTGGGAGCCAGCATTTCTTTCTCGTCTTCGGGAGGATACGGAAGGTCACTTTCAAAATATGCCGAGCGCATTATGGAGCTTATGGCCGATGCCACTATAAACCCATTGCTGGTAGAAGAAGAATTTCAAAAACAAAGAGACAGGTTGCTCGATGGCATAAAATCAAGTGCAAAGAGCGTGGATGCTGTGGCACAACGCGTTGGCAACGCACTCACCTATGGCACGCACCACCCTTATGGTGAATTTATGACCGAAGAGACCGTAAATAACATTACTTACGGCGATGTATATGCTTACTACCAGAAACGGTTCAATCCCGACAATGCTTATTTGGTAATAGTGGGCGACGTCTCGGTTAACGAAATGAAAAAACAGGTCGAAAAATATTTTGGGCCTTGGAAAAGATCTATCGCCGTTGACTACACGGTACCGGCTCCAATACCCAATGTGAACATGACACAAATCAATTTTGTGGACATGCCAAATGCCGTCCAGTCCGATGTTAATCTTACGCACAACGTTGAGCTCAAAATGACCAATCCCGATTACCACGCCGTTTTGATCGCCAACAAGATCCTCGGTGGCGGTTTCAACAGCTACCTCAACATGAACCTCCGGGAAGAACACGGCTATACCTATGGCGCACGTTCAAACATAGATGCCGATAAGTACATTGGGCAGTTTTCTGCTTCGACTGCCGTCAGGAACATGGTAACGGACAGTACCGTGGTCAACATCCTTAAAGAAATCAATAGGATAAAAACCGAACCCGTAAGCGACGAGGCTCTCAAAAACGCCAAATCAAAATATGTAGGCGACTTTGTACTTGCACTCGAAAACCCGCAAACCATAGCAAGGTACGCCCTCAACATAAAACTCAACGGCCTCCCAAAAAATTTTTATGAAACCTACCTGCAAAAAATCAATGCCGTAACAGCAAAAGATGTACAGCGCGTGGCCAACAAGTATTTCAAAAACGAAAACGCCCGCATCATTGTAGTCGGCAAAGGCAGTGACGTGATCGAAAACCTTGAAAAAACCAACATCCCGATATTTTATTTTGATACTTATGCCAATCCGGTGGAAAAACCTGTGTTTTCCAGACCGATCCCCGAAGGGGTCACCGCTCAATCGGTAGTGGACAAATACCTGACCGCCATTGGAGGAAAAGACCAAGCAATAACCGTTAATTCTGTGCAATATCTTGCCGACGTGACCATTGAGGGCTTACCACTCCCGCTCAAAGCCGATATAAGGCATATGGCACCCAACAAGGAATCTATGGAAATGTCTGCTGAAGGCATGGGGGTTATCATGAAGCAAAAATTTGATGGAACAGCCGGATATATGGAACAACAAGGCATGAAAATCGATCTAAAAGAAGACGAGATAGCCGATAAAAAATCCGAACATGTCATCTTTCCGGAACTTCATTACGAGCCTTCTGCATTGAGCCTCGAAGCATTGACCAATGTCGATGGCAAAGATGCTTACAAAATCAAAGTGAAAAAAGGCGGCAATGACAGCTTTAGGTATTATGATGCCCAATCTGGCTACTTGATTCGCGTGGAATCCACAACAGAGATGCAAGGCCAAACCATTACTTCGGTAATCGATTTTGATGGCTATGCATCTGCCGGCGCATTACAATTGCCTTACAACGAAACCGTAAAGTCCGGGCCGCAAACCATTACCCTTACAATCAAAGAGATAAATATCAACAAAAACGTTAGCGATTCAGATTTTAAATAACAAAAACGACCATTTGCCAAAACCCCAAGACACTTGTTTTGGGGTTTTTGCATTTTGTGCCAAGAACCCATTTCAACACGTTTAAAATCTAAAAAAGCGTTAATTAACATATGGCAAAAGCAATAATTTGTTAGTTTTGACCTACAATTTAAATAACATTGTATGAAGACTTTAAAATATATGTCAATAATTGCCTTTGTAACTTTGGCATTTGGCTGCAAAAACGAAACCGCTCCCGAAGTAAAAACCGTTGACACAGAAACGAGCGCCGAAGCAAAAAAACTCGACCCAAATGCGCACTACGCAAAGGCAGAGTTTGGCATCGAAGGGATGACATGTGCTATGGGCTGTGCCAAAACCATTGAAAAAAAATTGGCCAATATGGATGGTGTAAAATCCGCAAAAGTCGATTTTGGCAAAAAATTGGCCATGGTAGAATACGATGATGCCAAGGTTACCACAAGCAGTCTTGCCGAAACCGTCAAAAAAGTGGGCGACGACTATTCTGTGAAAGACATGAAAACCGTAGATAATTTTTCTTTGGCCGAATAAAAAATCGCCAGTTGTCGCGATTAAAATTTAAAAGGACTGTCCCAAAACACAGCCATTTGTCAAGTTAACCTTGTTTCAACTTCTTATAAGATGCTAACGAGCAATATTATAAGATTCTGATCCCGATAACTATTCGGTACAGATTGACAAATTGTAACGTTTTGAGGCAGTCTTTTTTTTATAAGCCATTTATTCAATGGCTTGGCTCAGGTCTTCTATAAGATCGTCAACATCTTCAATTCCCACACTCAAACGTATCAACGAATCTACAACTCCGGTTTTTTCGCGCTCTTCTTTAGGAATACTTGCGTGGGTCATACTGGCCGGATGTCCCGCCAATGATTCGACACCGCCAAGTGATTCTGCCAAGGTAAAGATTTTGAGCCTCTCAACAATTTTGATGGCTTCTGCATAATTGTTTCCCTTTGTGGTAAACGACAACATACCTCCAAAATCTGCCATTTGTGCTTTGGCAACAGCATGATTGGGGTGGTCCTCAAAACCGGGCCAATACACTTTTTCTATTTTTGGGTGCTTGGACAGCCAATTGGCAATGACCTTACCGTTTTCACAATGGCGTTGCATCCTTACGTGCAGGGTTTTGATACCTCTCAACACCAAAAAACTGTCTTGCGGCCCACAGACGGCGCCGCTCGCATTTTGTATAAAATACAAGCGTTCTGCCAAACTCTTGTCGTTTACAACCAATGCGCCCATAACAACGTCACTGTGGCCGCCAAGGTATTTGGTTGCCGAGTGCATAACGATATCGGCTCCCAAATCGATAGGGCGTTGCAAATAGGGCGTTGCAAAGGTATTGTCCACCGCAAGTAACAAGTTGTGTTTTTTTGCAACACGTGACACGGCCTTTATGTCGATGATGTTCATCATGGGGTTGGTGGGCGTTTCTACCCATATCAGTTTGGTGTTTTGGTTCACGTAACGGTCGATGTTATCGGCGTTTTCCATCCCGATGAAATGAAACTTGACGCCAAACCCTTCAAATATTTTGGTAAACAACCTATAAGTGCCACCATAAAGGTCATTGGTAGAAATCACTTCATCGCCCGGCTGCAACAACTTGATGACCGCATCAATGGCCGCCAGACCCGAAGCAAAGGCCAATCCATACGAACCGTTCTCAATGCTTGCAAATGCATTTTCCAACGCGTGGCGTGTAGGGTTGTGCGTACGGGAATATTCATAACCTTTGTGCCCGCCCGGGGTGGACTGTGCATAGGTAGAAGTCTGGTAAATGGGTGGCATGACCGCTCCATAAGCCTTGTCGTGCGATTGGCCACCATGTATCGTTTTTGTGTTGAATTTCATATAAAAAAATATTTTTCATATTATCTGATAAGCTGCAAAAATCCGATTACTTTTGCTGACGAAATTTATGTGCTTATCACTGTCAGCCAACAAATTTATACTTTAATTTTAATGCCACAAAAGGTTGCATCCCAATAAAATCTTATGTTTAACAAAAACACCATTGCTTTGAAAAAAATTGTCCCACTCATCATTGCTACCTTAACACTCATTGCCTGCAAAAACGACCCGACGCCTTTAACGTTCAATGATCAAGGCATAGAAAGCAAAACCAATGCACTTATCGATATCAATTACCCAAGAGCAGAAGGCAACAAAACCGTAGCAAAAAAAATAAATGCTGCGGTTGAAAATTACATGGCCAATGAAATCAATATGAGCGAGAAACCCAATAAAAAGCTCGCGTTGGAAGATGCCATAAAGACGTTTGACCAAGATTATAGATCTTTTATTGACGATTATTCCGATAGCACGGAACAGTGGGAGGTACTTATAGAGAGTGAGGTAACTTACGAGTCTGAAAATATTGTCAGTATTTCCGTCAATTCATACATAGATACCGGTGGCGCTCACGGCAACAGCAGGGTAGCTTTTTTAAACTTTGACAAAAAAACAGGGACAATTTTGGAACAAGAGGACTTAATATCCGATATGGAAGCCTTTAAGGGTTTTGTACGGCCATTTTTTGAAAAGGCCACAAAATCATTGTCAGATGACACAATTGAAGACCCTTTTTATGGTGAGGGTTTCCAATTGCCCGAAACCATAGGCTTTGGCCCAGAGGGGCTCATTTTGCTCTACAACGTTTACGAAATTGCTTCTTATGCCCAAGGTGTAACAGAATTTAGCATTCCGCTTGAACAAGCCCAACAATACCTTAAAATCTATTGAACAACCGAGGCATGAAAAAAGTTTATTTCCTAAAAACATGCAATACCTGCATAAAAATCATCAAATCGTTGAACTTGCCCCCTGATTTTGTTTTACAGGACATCAAAGAAAAAACAATAACCGTAAATCAACTTGAAGAACTGCACCGATTGTCAGGCAGTTACAAAGCACTGTTCAGCAAGCGTGCCAAGCTTTACAAAGAAATGGGATTAAAGGATCTAAACCTTACCGAAGAAGACTACAAACACTACATACTTGAGCATTATACTTTTTTAAACCGTCCGGTAATAGTAGTTGACAATCATATATTTGTCGGAAACAGCGCTAAAGTTGTTGAAGCGGCAGAAAAAGCCATCAAGGACAGCGTTGCTCAATAAAGATTGATCGGTCTTTTACCAAATTTTCGGGTATCTTCTTTTGTCAACAGTTTATAATCCTTTGATTTAGGGAAATTGTTGAGCTCTTTCAGTAAATGTTCGGGTATTGGGGTCAGAGAACGGGTTTTCAGATTTATCCATGCGCCCAACAGCTCACAATTGGCCAGATTGTTGCCCTTTTGGTCATAAAAATTATGTTCTATTTGAAAGAACATGCCGTCTTCACTAAACCCTTTGATTTCCAGACCTACACGAATGGGCATTCCCAAAAAAGCTTCTTTGAAGTAAAACACATGTTCATAAAAAATCACAGGGCTGATGTCATACTTGGCAAGGTTAGCGAGCGAAAAGTTATGCTCATCAAAAAATGCCACACGTGTATGGCTCATAAAATTGATATAGGCCGAATTGGCCAAGTGCCGATTGGCATCCACATCACTCCACCTGATTTCAAAATCCTTTAGGTACATATTTAACAATTTTTGCAAATTTAAACAGTTTTTAAAACTTTGAATGTATTTGTACATGGTATCGACCGTTTAAAAACAATCATTTTCATTACCTTTGTTCAACTTTTTAAAAAACGTCCATGATACAGTCCATGACAGGCTACGGAAAATCTGTTTTGCAGCTCCCGACGAAAAAAATATCCATCGAAATCAAATCACTGAACAGCAAAAGCCTTGACCTGAACGCAAGGTTTCCTTCACAATACAGAGAAAAAGAACTGGAAATCAGGAAACTAATTGCTTCAAAATTAGAACGTGGCAAGATAGATTTTTCACTCTTTACCGAATTTACCGGTGAGGCCACCTCTACCCAGATCAATAAAACCATCGTGCGGCAATACATCAATCAGCTCAAAGATGTGGTGGATGGCGACGAGACCGAACTTCTCAAAATGGCCATCAGGCTCCCCGATGCGGTGACTACCGAACGCGATGATATCGATGAAGGCGAATGGTCGCTTATTGCCAGTGAGATAGCCAACACGCTCGAGAAAATCCATCAGTACCGTCTGGACGAGGGGAAAGTTCTCGAAACCGAATTTATAGACCGTGTCCAGAATATTTCCGGCTTGTTGGACAAAGTCATAGAAATGGATCCGGAACGCATAGAAGGCGTGCGGGAACGTTTGGCCAAAAGCGTCGCAGAACTAAAAGAAAAAGTGGACGAAAACCGCTTTGAGCAAGAGTTGATTTTCTATATCGAAAAATTTGACATTACCGAAGAAAAGCTACGCCTCAAAAACCATTTGGACTACTTTTTGAAGGCCCTCAAATCGGATGATTCAAATGGCAAAAAATTGGGGTTCATCGGTCAGGAAATGGGGCGCGAGATCAATACCATCGGTTCAAAAAGCAACTATGCGCCCATGCAAAAACTGGTCGTACAGATGAAAGACGAGCTCGAAAAAATAAAAGAACAATTGTTGAACATACTATAAAAAAAATCAAAAAATCAAATTTCAGATTCCATAAACACCACTTGGGATTTGTCCCGATGGGCATCGGGGTTATTTTTTGAAATTTATAAGAATGAATAAAGGTAAACTCATCGTGTTTTCTGCGCCGTCGGGCTCCGGAAAGACCACCATCGTTCGGCATCTGCTCGAACAGAAAGAACTCAATCTGGAATTTTCCATTTCGGCGACTTCAAGAGAAAAAAGAAGCAATGAGACCGACGGGGTGGACTATTATTTTTTGACTTTCGAGGCTTTTAAGAAAAAAATCAAGAATGACGAATTTCTGGAATGGGAAGAAGTCTATCGCGACAATTTTTATGGGACGCTCAAAACCGAAGTGGAACGCATCTGGGCCAAGGGCAAGCACGTCATCTTTGATATCGACGTTTCGGGCGGATTGCGGATCAAACGGAAATTTCCGGAACAGACCTTGGCAATTTTTGTAAAACCACCAAGCATTGATGAGCTGAAAATACGATTGAAAAACCGCAAGACAGAAAATAACGACAAGATAAACATGCGCATCGCCAAGGCTTCCGCCGAGCTGGCTACAGCGCCGTTATTTGACAAAATTGTTATCAACGACACACTCGAACACGCTCTTGAGGAATCCTATGCCTTGGTTTCCAATTTTATAAAGGAATAGCAATGAACGTTGGTCTTTATTTTGGCACTTTCAACCCCATCCACATCGGACATTTGGTCATCGCTAACCACTTGGCCGAATATGGCGATCTTGACCAAGTGTGGTTCGTGGTAACACCGCAGAGTCCGTTTAAGGTCAAAAACTCAATGCTCGATAACCATCAGCGATTGGAAATGGTGTATCGTGCCACAAAAGACTATAACAAATTGCGACCAAGCGATATCGAGTTTGGTCTGCCACAACCCAACTACACCGTCCATACGCTGGCACATCTTCAGGAAAAATTCCCACAACATACGTTTTCGCTCATCATGGGCGAGGACAATCTCAAAGGATTTCATAAGTGGAAAAACTACGAGCTGATTTTGGAACACCACGACCTCTATGTCTATCCTCGCATTTCCGAAGGTGCCATTGAAACACGATTTGAAAAACACCCAAAAATCCATCGTGTGGACGCGCCCATTATGGAACTGTCTTCCACCTTTATCCGCAGCGCCATCAAGGCCGGAAAGAACGTGCGTCCCATGCTGCCCGAAAACGTGTGGGAATATCTGGACGAGATGAATTTTTATAGGTAAACCTTCTTTCCCCCGGGATTAGAAATGATAAAACGCATTTTCATAATGCGTCAGCTGCTCCATTTTTTTGTTCTTCAGCACAGCAATGATGTCAAACCGTGTTTCGAGCAGAATGTCGTTTTCTGTGATAAAAGCGTCCATCGCCTTGACGAGGTTCTTTATCTTCCCGTCAGTGACAAATTCCTGTGGGTCCCCAAAAACGTCTGAATTTCTGGTCTTTACCTCGATGCAAATGATTTGGTCATTGTGCTTTGCGATGATGTCCACTTCCGCTTTTTGGAATATGTAATTGCGTGCCAAAATCTCGTATCCTTTCGATTCGAGAAGCTCGACGGCAAGCTGTTCGCCTATTTTTCCGAGTTGGTTGTGGTAAGCCATGTGACGGTTTGTTGTATTCAACCACACTTCGATGTGGCTATTTTTGGAATTTTATTTCCGATTTATCTTTCCCGACCGTCATCGTTACATTAGCTCCCAATATAATAGCACGGTTGTCTTTTTCGTGGCCCGCCGGCATGTTGAACGCAACAGGGATGTTTTTATCGGCCACAATGTCCAGAAAAACCTGTTCTATCGTGCGCCCAAAAGGCTGGTCGTTGGCCCGGATTTTACTGATATCGCCTACCAAAATACCTCTGCAATTGTCAAAATAACCGGCTCGTTTAAGACTTTGCAACATACGGTCTATGTGATAGACATATTCGCCCACCTCTTCTATAAAAATGATTTTTCCGGAGGTGTCAATGGTAGTGTCAGACCCCAACATAGCGTGCAACATGGTCAGGTTGCCACCTACCAAAGGGGCTGTGACTGTCCCGGTTTTGTTATAGGCAGAACCCTTGAGCTCGTAGGACAATTGCTTTCCAAAAATGGCATCTTTAAAGGTATCGATAGCCTCTTTAACCTCTTTTTCGTCTTTTGTCAGGCTTGTGCACATCATGGCGTGTATGGTTTCGTAGCCCAAATTGTGGATTTGGCAGTGTAGCGCCGTAATGTCCGAATACCCGATAACCCATTTGGGATGTTTTTTAAACTGTGTGTAATCTAATTTGTCCAAAATCCTGACCGTTCCATAACCGCCACGCGCGGCCCAAATCGCTTTTATGGAAGGATTGTCGAGTGCCTTTTGTAAGTCCTCACAACGTTGGTCGTCAGTGCCGGCAAAATGACCGTTTTTACTGAACACGTGCTTGCCAATGACCACATTAAGACCCCAACTTTCGAGAATGGCCTTACTTCTTTCCACTTCAAGATTCCGATTGTTAAGAACGCCGGAAGGCGCTACAATGGCAACGGTGTCGCCGGGTTTTAAAAACGGAGGCTGAATCAAATTGGTCTGCATATTGGCGGTAGTGGTATTTTGGGTTGTCTTACTTGTGCTTATAGGGAAAAAAGCAAGGCTAAACAACATAATAATAACTGGTTTAAAAGACATGATGCGTACTTTTTGTAAGAACCTGTTTAAAAACAGATAAATTTTAAACAGGTTCTAAATGTACATTTTTTTTACAAATCCCTATCAAAATATGTACTTTTGTGCCGCAATATCAATGACAATGAACAATCCGAAACGCTATACCATCACAGCTGCTTTGCCCTATACTAACGGCCCCATACACATAGGCCACTTGGCAGGCGTTTACGTACCAGCAGATATATACGCACGCTATTTAAGGTTACAGGGACATGATGTGGCTTTTATCTGCGGAAGCGATGAACACGGCGTGCCAATAACCATCAAGGCAAAAAACGAAGGTGTCACACCGCAACAAGTGGTCGATAAATACAACGCCATTATCAGGGATTCTTTTGAAGAATTTGGCGTTTCGTTCGACAACTACTCCCGTACTTCTGCTAAAATTCACCACGACACGGCACAGGAATTTTTCAAAACCCTGTACGATAAAGGCGAATTTATTGAGGAAGTAACCGAGCAATTGTACGATGAAAAAGCCAATCAGTTTTTGGCAGACAGGTTTGTAACCGGCACTTGCCCAAAATGCAGTAATGAAGGTGCTTATGGCGATCAATGCGAAAAATGCGGCACCTCGCTGAATGCCACAGATTTAATCAATCCCAAATCGGCCATTACGGGCAACACCCCTACCCTAAAACAGACCAAGCATTGGTTTTTGCCACTTGATAGATACGAAACATTTTTGAAGGATTGGATCTTGAAAGGCCACCAAAAAGATTGGAAACCGAATGTTTATGGTCAGGTAAAATCATGGATTGACGACGGATTGAGGCCCAGAGCGGTTACCAGAGATCTGGACTGGGGAATTCCCGTTCCGGTAGAAGGCGCCCAAGGCAAAGTACTTTACGTTTGGTTTGATGCACCCATCGGTTATATTTCTTCCACAAAAGAGTGGGCCGGGCGTGTCGGTAAAAATTGGGAGCCTTACTGGAAAGACAAAGACACCAAACTGGTGCACTTCATCGGGAAAGACAATATCGTTTTTCACTGTATCATATTTCCTGCGATGCTAAAAGCAGAAGGCAGCTATATTTTACCCGACAATGTGCCAGCAAATGAATTTTTAAATCTTGAAGGCAACAAACTTTCAACTTCAAAAAACTGGGCCGTTTGGTTGCCAGAATATCTAAAAGAATTTCCCGGACAACAGGACGTACTGCGTTATGTACTAACGGCCAACGCCCCAGAAACCAAGGACAACGATTTTACTTGGGCCGATTTTCAGGCACGCAACAATAACGAGTTGGTAGCCATTTTCGGAAATTTTGTCAATCGGGTGGTTGTGCTGACAGTCAAATATTACAACGGCATTGTGCCAACACCATCGGAATTTTCAAAAGTAGATGAAGAAACTTTGACTGCTTTAAAAGCTTATCCCGCTGTTATCGCCAGTTCCATAGAGCGTTACCGTTTTCGTGAAGCGAGCCATGAATTGATGAACCTCGCTCGTCTTGGCAATAAATATTTGGCAGACGAAGAACCGTGGAAAACCATCAAAACAGACGAAGAGCGAACCAAAACCGTCATGTTTGTGGCTCTTCAAATAGCTGCTGCATTGGCATCTTTGAGCGAACCCTTTCTGCCGTTTACATCCCAAAAATTAAAGAGTATCCTTGTCATTCCAAAAGACGGGGCGTCTCAAATTACTTGGGACAACATTTCTCAATCTTACGACTTGATTAAAGCAGGGCACCAGATCGGGAAAGCCGAATTGCTGTTCTCAAAAATAGAAGACGAAGCCATCCAAAAACAATTGGACAAGCTCGAAGCCAGCAAGAAAGCCAACGCTTCAAACTCGGCACAAGCCGTAGAACCTCAAAAAGACACTATTGCATACGAGGATTTTGCAAAATTGGATCTACGTGTCGGAACCATTACCCAAGCCGAAAGAATGCCAAAAGCCAACAAACTTTTGGTTTTAAAAGTCGATACCGGAATTGATGTACGCACAATTGTTTCGGGCATCGCCGAAAGTTTTTCGCCAGAGGAAATCATTGGCAGAAAAGTAACCGTATTGGTCAACCTCGCTCCAAGGACCTTGCGCGGCGTGGAAAGCCAAGGCATGATTTTGATGACCGAATCCACCGACGGCAAGTTGGTGTTTGTCAATCCCGATGATCCAAAAACAGCAAATGGATTAAAAATAAGTTAGAACCATTTATTATCTTTGAACACAATAACTTTCAACTGTCCGTATGAAAACAAAGATTTCAATTTCACTGTTTTTGGCATTTGCACTGTTCTGTGGCTGTAACAGTGACAAAAAACAAACTGAAGCTGCTTCCGCCAATGTCGGGCTTACCGGCACCAAATGGAAGTTGGTAAAGCTCAACGGTAAGATCATTACCGACGACAAAGCTTACATCTCTTTTTCTGAAGAGAACGGAAGGGTTAGCGGCAATGGCGGATGCAATGCTTTTAACGGCGAATTTACCGTAAAAGAATACAACCGCATTACCATGTCAAAAGTGGCCGCAACGCTTATGGCTTGCCCTGATATGGAAAACGAATCCGAGTTTTTGAGACTTTTGGAAACCGTTGACAACTACACCATACACAACGACACACTTTCGCTCAATAAAGCCCGAATGGCGCCTTTGGCGGTTTTTGCCGCTGATACCGAATGATTGGCTGTTAGTTTTTAAAGGACTGTTCAACCTCAAGAATGATTTTTTTGTCACATTCTTAAGATAAAAAACCCGAAACCTCTTAAAAAAAAGCGGTTACGGGTTTGATGCGTGGAGAAGATGGGGCTCGAACCCACGACCTTTTGGCTGCCAGCCAAACGCTCTAGCCAACTGAGCTACATCCCCATTATTTTACATCCAAAACAAGGACGGGCAAATTTATATAAAAATCTTTTTTCAAGACGGTGTTTTTTTCCCAAAGTTTGGTAAAAAACCCTCTTTTTCTTCTAACAACACACACAATGTCCGGATTGAACGCTTTGTAATGCTCCAAAACCCCTTGGTAAGTGGTCGGATTGTCACTTTCTATCCTGTGGGAAATCACAGAGGCCAGTTCTTCATTGACATCAAAATCGTCGGCATTGTGGAAAGGTGTCTTGACGAGCAAAAGATCGACATGGGCATTGAAAGCCTCCTTTATGCCCTGAAGTGGTTTCAAAGCACCTTCTTTTTTTATCTTGGCCGATTTTGTGGCCATCAAAATCTTGGACACTTTTTTGAATTTATATCCTTCTGGCACGATCAAAGCAGGAATATTGGTCTGTTTGATGATTTTTCCGGAAGTTTTTCCGAGATACACCTCGTCTTTGATTGAATTGGTCCTGGGCTCTAAAACAATAAGATCAATGCTGGCAGCTTTACAGGCAAGCTCAATGGTGTCCACAAGCTTTCCTTTGAACGCCTTGACGATGACCTCAACACCTTTGGTGTCAACTTTAGCAACATGGGAGTTCAAAAATTCGAGGCTTTCGGCCTCAAGGATGTGATCCACCTTGATCATGGTACCGGCTTTGGTGTAAACGTTGAACACCTGAACCACATAGAGTTTGGCACCAAGGGCTTTTGCAAAATCCACGGCATACTGCAAATGGCTCACAGCGTTTTTTGAGGAACCGACCGGGACTAAAATGTTCTTGATATGATCCATAAGAGCACTATTTTGCTGCAAAGTTAATGTAAAATTAATAGATAGGAACCCAAAATATGTTGTTCAACACTGGTTTGTACTGTACAACTTTACAAAAGCCCATAATATTTGCGCCAACTAAACTACCTTTGCCAAAAACAATAAAACATTTTTATATGGATATCATGGCGTTTTTGAGCGGCAACGGTCTGTTCCTGCTCTTGGCTGTTGTCTTGATTGTCGTTTATTTCTACAATAGAAAAAAGCGATAAACTATCTGGTCTTGAGCCAACCGGTAATGCTCAACCGTTCTTTGTTGACAGGTCTTACCTCGTGCTCAATGATTTGGCTTTCAAAGATTACAACCCGACCGGGCAAAGGACAAATCGATTTCTCCTCTTCTTTACCATTTTCATCTAAAAACAGGACAAGTTCGCCTCCGTTTTCAGGGAGCCAACCAGCTTCGTTGAGGTAACATACAAATGAAAGTTTGCGTCTATCGTCATTCTGAAAAGTATCCAAATGTCTTTTGTAATACGTCCCTTGGGGATAGAGCGCATAATGGAATTCCTTATGCAAAATCCCTAAAAAACAAGTCCTGTTGAGATAAGCCGTGAGGTCGTTTATCTTCTGGAAGAATAGTGACTCGGCGTTTCCGGCATTCGATTCGTCCATCCAGAGGATGAAGTCTCCCCGAATGGATTTTTCAATGATTTCATTGGTTCGGTTGCCAATAGCGGCTTTTTTGAACTTGTCATCATCGTATTTTTGCAACAAGGCATTGCGGAGCAGCAAAACCTCATCGGCCGTGAAAAAATTCTCGACAATGGCATATTTCCTTGAAACAAGCTCTTGAATAATGGTTTCGTACAGCGGGTTTTCATCAAAAGAAATCCCCTCAAAAAGCTGACCCATAAGGAATTTTGTATAAAAGTGCGCAAATGTAATCTAAAAAAGGATTGCTTTCACAAAACAATTATCTTTGCCATGAAATAACTTACTGATGGACAACATCCGAATTACTAAACAATTTACTTTTGAAACCGGACATGCGTTATATGGCTATGATGGCAAGTGTAAAAATGTCCATGGGCATAGCTATAAACTTTCGGTAACCGTGATTGGTAAGCCGATTGCCGATACCTCGAACGTTAAGTATGGCATGGTAATCGATTTTTCTGATTTAAAGAAAATCGTCAAAGAAGAAATCGTTGATGTGTTTGACCATGCAACCGTTTTTAACAAAAACACACCGCACATAGAGCTTGCAAAAGAACTTAAAGACAGGGGACACAGTGTTTTATTGGTGGATTACCAACCCACAAGTGAAATGATGGTCATCCATTTTGCCGAAAAAATCAAAAAAAATCTACCGCAAAACATACAACTTCATTCCCTAAAACTACAAGAAACCGAAACCAGCTATGCGGAATGGCATGCAACAGACAATTAATATTCCCGTACAACCTACCTTGATAACGGTCGGAATGCGTGGGATTTTTTGAATATCTTTACTTTATGAACGTACCCGAAGGAAAAAAAATATACTTCGCATCCGATAATCATCTTGGCGCGCCAACCCAAGCGGCATCACGTCCTCGTGAAAAAAAATTTGTTGCATGGCTCGACAGTATTAAAGATGATGCTGCAGCCATCTTCTTGCTCGGCGATCTTTTCGATTTTTGGTTTGAGTACAAAACCGTTGTGCCTCGCGGTTTTACACGGACTTTGGGAAAGTTGGCAGAAATAACCGATGCGGGCATTCCTGTATATTTCTTTGTGGGCAACCACGATTTGTGGATGAACGGCTATTTTGAGGAAGAGTTGAACATCCCCGTGTATCACCACCCGAAGGATTTTATCTTTAACGGCAAAACGTTCTTTATTGGCCATGGCGATGGTTTGGGTCCCGGCGACAAAGGTTATAAACGAATGAAAAAAGTCTTTACAAACCCTTTTTCAAAGTGGTTGTTCCGGTGGTTGCATCCCGATTGGGGAATGAAATTGGCGCAGTACTTGAGCGTGAAGAACAAGTTGATTTCCGGCGACGAGGATGCTCGGTTTCTGGGGGCAGAAAACGAATGGCTCGCAGAGTATTCAAAAAGAAAATTAAGCGAAAATTACCGTGATTATTTCGTGTTTGGCCATCGCCATCTACCTTTGGAAATCAAACTCGATGGTACTTCGACCTATTTTAATTTGGGCGATTGGATTTCATATTATACTTATGGCGTTTTTGACGGAACAACCTTCGAACTGAAAACATTTGAATCCAAATAAGCACAAAAAACCCAAATGAACACACCTGCCGTAAAAACAGATGCCGTACAGCCCAAAACGGCTTATTCCATTTTGTTTGCTGTTAGCTTTGCTCATTTTCTCAATGATTTTATTCAAGGTGTCATACCGGCAATGTACCCGAGTCTTGAGCAAAAATTTACGCTCACAATGGCTCAAATAGGACTTTTAACGCTTGGCTTTCAATTATCTGCTTCTGTTTTTCAACCTCTGGTCGGCACGTTTACGGACAAATACCCCAAACCGTACTCACAAGTTACGGGCATGGTATTCTCATCTATAGGCATTGTGTTTTTGGCAAATGCAACAAGTTATTTTTGGTGTATGGCGGCCGTGATCCTGGTGGGCATCGGTTCGTCTATTTTTCATCCCGAATCATCCCGCGTCGCCTTTCTGGCATCTGGCGGAAAACGAAGTTTGGCGCAATCCATATTTCAGATAGGCGGCAATACGGGCACCGCACTTGCGCCATTGCTTGTTGCTTGGATTGTATTGCCCAACGGACAAATATACATTTTGTGGTTTTTAATCTTTGCCGTCATCGCAAAGATAACCTTATATTTTGTGGGCAAATGGTACAAAAACGAATTGGAATCCAACAAATCCAGACCGAAAAAAAAGATAGAGACCCCAAATTTGTCAAACCGGAAAATTGCTGTATCCATCGCCGTTTTGTTGTTTCTTATTTTTTCAAAATACTTTTATACCGCCAGCATCACTAGCTATTTTCAGTTTTATACCATTGAAAAATTTGGGCTTACTGAAGTGCAGGCACAAGTATATTTGTTCTGTTTTTTGTTCTCTGCAGCCATAGGAACGCTTTTGGGCGGATTTATGGGCGACAGATTCGGCAGAAAATATGTGATTTGGTTTTCGGTGCTGGGCGTAGCCCCATTTACGCTGATGTTGCCCTATGCAAACCTTCAAGCAACCGGAATCCTTATTGTTCTTATTGGCTTGATAATTTCGTCAGCTTTTCCCGCAATTTTGGTTTACGCACAAGAATTGCTGCCAAAAAAAATAGGGATGATCTCAGGATTGTTTTACGGATTGGCATTTGGGATGGGTGGTTTGGGATCGGCGGTTTTGGGATGGTTGGCAGACCACACCTCTATTGAATATATTTACCATATTTGTGCCTATTTGCCTTTAATGGGCATTATTGCCTACTTTTTGCCAAATATGAAAAAAGTGGGGAATAAAAAGTGACCACCAGAGACCAAACTCCGGGTCCAAGGTCAAAACACGCACTTCCCGTTCAACCACAATAAACCGGATGCCGAGGCAAATCACAACGGGTTGGTATAGAATAGGATCCTTGTTGCACATAGTGGCTTACGGATCATTTTTGATAGGTTTAAATATGGCTTACCGGTAGGGATGGCGTGTTTCTGATCGTGTAGCCAAAAAAAATTCCACAACATAGTTTTTATAAGTGTTTTGTCTGTAATGTATTCAAAAATCTATTTAGTGATTTCTATCTAAATGCCATTTTGAAATTATTACACGCATTAGCATTTCATCCGACATTATCAACATTTCTTTTCCGCTGAACGATAGAAATGATTGTTTCCACGATTAATTTTTGTAAGAGATAAGTTGTGTTTTGAGATTTGTATCGTTTAATTGATTAATTCTATTTATTATGGTTAAATTTACAAAAAGTATAATTGCTTATGTTTGTGGCCTTGCCACAATCATGTCTGTTGGCGCATCGAATGTCGCTGCCAACACTACCCCTTCTATAGAAGAAGATGGGTGCTTCGGAGCCAACGTAGTGGCTTATTACCAAGGGACGCAACAAAATGGAAGTGCCATTCCTGCCGACCGTTCAGATATCAACACCATGCTTGGAGCCCCAGACAGATCGAATGCTGCCGGAGGCTTCTTTTCATTAGGTGTGGACGGCTGGGTTATCATTGATTTTAATGGTGCTGCTGTTATTGACGGTCCCGGTGCGGACATTATGGTCTACGAAACATCGTTTTCTGGCGATAATTGTGGCTATTCTGACGATGAATATGCTATGATCGAATTATCAGACGGCACAAATTGGGTTTCTTACGGCCAAATTTGTCGTGATGGCGCTATCGATATTTCTACTGTGGCACTCGCTTACGTGACCCAAATCAAAATCATCAACCAAGCTACCACGCCTGATGGCTATGATGTAGATGGTGTTGAAGCGGTACACGGTTGCCAAGAAATCGCTACCGAATGCTATGGCTCTACCGTATTGGCATACAACCCTGTTGACCCAATTCAAGCAAACCGTAAAAACCCGGAAAATGCGCTTGGTGCACCACAGGTTGACAATACTTTAAACTTCGTTACCCTTGGTTTTGGCGGTAGCATTATAATCGGGTTTGATGGTGTTGTACCAAACGGCCCCGGTGATGATCTGGTCATAGTAGAGACCACTTTCGGCAATGCTACTTTTAGTTCCTATCCTGAATCTGCAGATGTTTACGTTTCTCAAAACAATGTGGACTATTTCTTCTTGGGAACTGTTTATACTGACGAATCTGCTGCCTTTGACCTCGATGCTATTACCGAAGTGTCATTGCCATGGATATCTTCCGTGAAACTTATCGATACCACACCCTTGAATTCTGTATCTGATGACGGGTTCGATCTTGACGGTATTATTGCCCTACATGGTTGCCAAGAGCCGGAAACGCCTCAATTGGCCGGATGCTATGCCACCGAATATCTTGAATACGTGCAAGGAACCACTAAATCCAATGGAGTCATCAATTCAAATAGAACAAACCCATTACAAGCATTGGGAGAGCCAGAAAGAACCGATAGTTATGTGTTTACCACATTAGGATATGGTGGAAGCATTACCGTTGCTTTTGATGGTGTTGTTCTTAACGGCCCCGGTGCTGACCTCCAGTTTGTCGAAACATCTTTCAACCAGCCTTTGGGATGTTCTCAATACAAAGAATATGCTGATATTTACGTATCCAACTACAACGTAGAAGGCACCTGGCACTATGCAGGTACTGTTTGCAAGACAGAGAATACCATAGACATCAGCGATGCCGGTGATTTTGATTACATCACTTATGTGAAAATAGTGAACAACGATGAATTGTCAAAAACTCCAGATGGTTATGACCTTGATGGAATCGTTGCGTTCTACAATTGTTATGGAAGCCCTGCAATTGTTGCTCAAGCAATACTTGAAGATCAGCAAAACACGTTGGGCATTAACGGTCTAAACCCGTCAGGGATAGATGCGACCATCTATCCAAACCCGACTTCTACCGGACTTTCTGAAGTGACTTTTACTACGGGACTTTCTGGGAATGTACGTGTTGATGTGATAGACCAGTATGGACGCACCATTGCTAACGTATTTAACAAAGAAACCAATCCAGGTCAAAAATACAATGTTTCTTTTAACGGATCCAACTTGCCAAACGGATTATACATGTATGTCATTACATCCGAGGAAGGTACCGTCTCCAAAAAATTCGTGATCGCTAAATAAGCACAATCCCGATTTCATTACAAAAAGGACGCCTTTTTAGGTGTCCTTTTTTCTATTTGTCCAAGACCCAAAAACATTTGTCGCCAAAATGCACAATTTGTCGCTAACGTGTTAGGCCAATGCCTTTTAAGGCAAAATATTGGTAGTACATCTAAAAAATTTCACACAAAAAGCAGTTCTTCAGACCTTTGAGCCTCAAATCCCTCCCAAATTTATTTAACTGTTTTAAGCATTAAAAAAGCTTATGAAAAAACTTAACACTGTTATTATGAAAACAAGTACTACTTCTATTGCTGCTTTTGGCAAAACCGTTTTCAATGCCCTATTGCTCTTACTTTTTACGGGCGGACTTATGGCGCAGACCGTAACCTCGGTTACGCCTACACGAGTATCTACCAAAACCAAAGTGACCGTGATTGGTACCGGGCTCACTGGTGCAACCGTGTCACTGTCTGATTTCAGCATTGGTTCTGTTAGTGTTAATGGCGATGGCACCCAGTTGACTTTTATGGTTGGAAGGACAAATACGTATGTCAATGCTTCAAGCGATATAGTCAGGATGTTAAAAATAAACGGGAATGACGTGACAAATTTAACTTACGTTGCGCCTACAAATAAACATTTAAACCAAAGTAGCCCTAACCGTGTCGCAGAGGTTTATACCACTTGGGACTATGCAAACAGCGGCATCTCTTTTTGGCGTTCTAACTGGTGGGATGGCAAGCATTCCAATAACGATTATGATGCTGGGGCTTCCTGGCCAAACGACCGTCACGACCTTCTGGGCTTTAAAATGAATGATGCTTCCGGCAAAGTGTTTTCTACCGGTGTAGACGATACAACTTTAAGCAATCAATTGGCCGGTTCCGGACTTACTATTGAACCAAATATCTTCAAGGCCTATACTACAAATGGCGTTTCCGGCAATCCGCATGGCAACAATTATCTTGCTATGGCAGACAAAATTGACGGCTTTATTGACAATAGAGTATTGAACGACAATGTGCGCAGAACGGTCTATGATGTGATCATTTCTAATGCAAACCCATTAAACCAGCAAGGTTTGGATTTGGGAACAGGCATTACCAACTTCAACCAAAACGCCACCATTGAGTTTTTTAGTGGCAATGGCAGCGTTGGAGCATTGGGAGACAACACGCCAGATTTGCTAATTACCCAAATTGCTCAACCGGGCGCCCCAGACATATATTACTATGCCGATATTGATGGCAATGTGGTGGGAAGACCCATTAGATTGAACATCGCTGATAATTACACGACCTACCCTGCACTGTTTGAATGGAAACTGGATTTGTATCGTATGGACCAAACCAACCCTTATGATATGGCATTTCCAAATGGTGTTTCTTTTGGCACTAAAGAACATAGACCTTTTAGGATGGGCGCTTTTGAGCTTGAAGATTTTGATATCAATAACTCAAACATTGACCAGATCAACACCATCAATATGATGGCCGGAGGTACCGCGGATATGGCATTTATAGCATACAACAAGGCGGCTTTCCAAATCAAATCGCCCAAGGTTGAAGATTTTCCAATATCAAGATTCGTTTGTAGGGTGCCAGAAAACAGTGATCCCTCAACTATAGACGTGACATTTAGTGTGTCTGCAAATGTAGATGGCGGACCATCTTATCCAGAAGACCCAAGAGATGTCATAACATACCAGTGGTTCAAGGACCATACGGCATTGACAAGTGCCAGCACTACAAATACAAGCTATACACTGTATGGCGTGAAAAAGGCGGACATTGATGATGATTATAGAGTAAGGGTATCCAATGGCTGGGGCGCCGTGGATATAAGGATTGCAATACGTGAAGGCGGTGTTCCAACCTATTGGAATGGTACCACTTGGCAAACACCTGCTCTTTACGGTGATATAAACGATAAAGACCGAAACCTGATTTTTACGGCAAACTACAACAAAAACGTAAATTTGGAAGCCTGTGACTGTACTGTACCTGCAGGATATAACGTAACGATCAAATCCGGAAAAAAAGTCGTATTGTACGGTAATCTAAATGTCCTGCCCGAGTTTGTTGTTTTGGACGATCAAAATAATCCTGTCCAAACCATCCCCGCTGGTAAGTTTACTTTAGAAGATGGTGCTAGCTTGGTACAAATTGATAAAAATGCAGTAAATACTGGTAAAATCAAAGTAAAACGTGATGCAGACGACCTGCACACCCATGATTATGTATATTGGTCTTCACCTGTTAAAGATTTTAATATTGCCAATATTCCAGGACCTAATAATTACAAATTTGTATGGGATGTAAACTATGACAATGGCAATGGCACAAAAGGAAATTGGGTCCAAGCAAGCGGTAATATGGTGCCTGGCAAAGGCTACATAGCCATGGTCCCTTCTGCCAATACATTTACCAACATTTTTGAAGGCATACCTAATAATGGTGATATCAATATCGCGGTATCGAGGACTAATTCAAATTCAATGCTGTTAGAAGACAAACATTGGAATTTAATAGGCAACCCATATCCATCTGCCATCAACGCCCTAGACTTTTTAACCCTTAATGCCGAAACAAATGAAAGGATTGTTGGAGCAGTGCACCTTTGGACACATGGTTCACAAAGATCCGGCTCTTTTGACAACCCATATTATCAGAATTTTGATTACAATTACAATCAGGATGATTATATAGCCTATAATGGTACAGGTTCAAACCCTGCAGGCTTCAATGGTTATATCGCATCGGGACAGGCATTTTTTGTAAAAACATTCTCTAACAACTCAACCTACACGCTAAATTTTACCAACGAAATGCGTTATGACGGTAGCGAGCATGCCTATGACAATGGGCAATTCTACAGAGCAAACAGTACGGAAAACACATTTGATGAAGCCGAAAAGCAATTGCTCTGGTTGGGCTTGATCAATGAAGCACAGGTTTCTACTACAGCACTTATCGGGTACGTATCTGGCGCCACCAACGAAAAAGATATTTTGTACGATACACAAGCTATGAGTACCAATTTCCGATTGTACTCATTGATTCCAAATGATGATGAAAAATTGTCCATACAGGGAAGGTCATTACCATTTGATGGCTCCGACACCGTAACGCTTGGTTTTGAAGTGCCTACGAGTGGCATCTACCGTATCGCCATCGACCAACTTAAAGGTAGCTTGTTTGAGGAAAATTCACAAGACATTTACCTTGAAGACACCTATACCGGCGCCATCCACGATTTGAGGGAGTCTCCCTATGCTTTTACCGCAAATGAAGGCATCACCAATGACCGCTTCGTGTTGCGATACACTGCCGAAACTATGTCTGTTGTTGATATAGCGTCCAATGATACCTTTGTGTTTATCAAGAACGATCAGTTACATGTCAAATCTGGCAATGCTATCGAGGCAATCCAGGTACATGACATCAACGGCAAGATGATCATGGCATACACAAATAATAGTCGATCAAACCAACTTACCACCGGTTTTGATTTCTCAAAAGGTGTTTATTTGGTAAACATCAAACTTCAGGGCAACCTGAACGTAACCAAAAAAGCAATCCATTAATTATAGTGCTTATATTGTGAAAAGCCCGGTTCAAATTTGAACCGGGCTTTTTTATTTTGCAAGGTCTTGACATGTCACTCCGAAATTGATATGCTGAACTCGTTACAGTACCGGAAAACCTTACAGGATATAAAAATCTCATCCTTCAATGTCCCTCAATCGCAACTGGAGGCTTACCTTGTCGTTCCACACGTTTTCATCAATGGTAAAAACGGCCTTAAAGGCTCTTGGGGATTTTGCCAAATGGTATTTTGTTCCAAGATTGAACCCAATAGCGGCAAAAGTTTGCGAATCGTGCTGCCCTATATTCAGCCTCAAATGCTTGTCATTTTCTCCAACACACTTACCAAATCCGGAGTCTTTTAGGTTATCGGCAACGAATATCGGGGTCATGTTTCCCGGACCGAAGGGTTCAAACTGTTTAAGGATCCTAAAAAATTTTGGGGTGATATCACTTAATTCAATCTTTGCGTCAATTTTAATTTCGGGGGTCAGAAGCGATGTATCAATCGTTCTTGAAACTTCATCTTCGAAAGCTTGCTTAAAAACCTCATAGTTTTCTTCTTTCAGGGTAAGACCGGCGGCATACTTATGACCGCCAAACTGTTCAAGGTGTTCCGAACAAGCCTCCAGGGCGTTGTAAACATCAAAACCGCTAACGGAGCGAGCCGAGGCTGCAAGTTTGTTTCCACTTTTGGTAAACACCAATGTCGGGCGATAATAGGTTTCCGTGAGCCGAGATGCCACGATACCAATGACGCCCTTGTGCCAAGATCCACTATAGACAACCGTTGTAAAACGTTCCTGTTCGTTCGAATCTTCAATTTGCTCCAATGCTTCGAGTGTTATCTGTTGATCGGCTTCTTTTCTGTCGAGATTGAACTGCTCAATATCTTTGGCATAATCAGAAGCTTTATCAAAATCTGTTTCCATGAGCAATGCCACCGCGTGGTTGCCGTGCTTGATGCGCCCTGCTGCATTAATACGTGGCGCTATGATGAACACGACGTCGGATGTGTTCAGGTCCTTTTTTTTTGTCTGTGCCAGCAATGCTTTAATGCCGGCCCTTGGGTTCTGATTGATTATTTTAAGCCCAAAATAGGTCAATGTTCTGTTTTCGCCCGTTATCGGCACAATATCTGCGGCAATAGCCGTTGCTACCAGATCGAGGTATTCCACTAGTTGTTCAGCGGCTTTGCCCTCTCTGATAGCGAGTGCCTGTACCAATTTGAACCCAATACCGCAGCCACAAAGTTCATCATAAGGATATTGACAATCCTCTCGCTTGGGATCCAAAACGGCAATCGCGTTTGGCAATTCGCTTCCCGGCCTGTGGTGGTCACAAACAATGAAATCAATGCCCTTTTCTTTGGCATAAGCGATTTTTTCAACAGCTTTCACACCGCAATCCAAAGCGATGATGAGCGTAAAACCATTGTCATGTGCAAAATCGATGCCTTGATAAGACACGCCATAACCCTCTTCGTACCGATCCGGTATGTATGTTGCTACCGTTTCTGTCCTGGTCTTGAGATACGATGCCATCAATGCAACCGATGAGGTTCCGTCCACGTCATAATCGCCAAAGACCAAAATGTTTTCGTTAGCAGAAAAGGCTTTTTCGACCCGATCTACAGCCTTGTCCATGTCTTTCATCAAAAACGGATCGTGCAGGTCATTGAGGCTTGGCCTAAAAAATCGCTTAGAATCATCAAAAGTTTCTATGCCTCGCTGTATGAGCAACGAAGCGATGGTATGATCCACATTCAGCAATTCTGAAAGTTTCTGCACTTTTTGGGAATCGGGTGATGGTTTGAGGGTCCAGCGCATCTTATGGGTTGTGGATGTGGATCGAAGTTTTTACCGAGGCAAACTTTTGGAACATGGCCATCACGCCGCAATATTTTTCGATCGACAGGTCCACAGCTTTTTTTATTTTGGATTCGTCAAGGTCTTTACCATAAAAATGGTATTCTACAGATACTGTGTGATAGTATTTTGGGTGTTCTTCGGTAAGCTCACCATAGGTATCGAGCCTAAAATCATCTATTTTGACTTTCATTTTGTCTAAAATGGAAACCACATCCAATCCGGTACATCCAGCCAATGCGGAAAGCATCAACGCTTTGGGGGAAAGGCCGGAATTGTGGCCGCCGTGTTCTGGTGTGGTGTCCAATAATGCTGTTTTTCCGTTTGGATTATCGGTCTCAAATTGCATGTTTCCTTTCCAATGCGTAATGACTTTATGGTTCATAAGTATGAGATTTATGGCTTTTACTGTTATATCAAAAATACAATAAAAATTGCAATGTGGTGAATCTGCTTTTGCCCTATTTGTGCTTTCCGGAAACGCAAATCACGATTTCGCCCTTGGGCGGATTGTTGATGAAATGCTCCAAAACCGTTTTGATGGTTCCTCTTACGGTCTCTTCATATAGTTTTGTCAGTTCCCTTGATACCGATACGTGACGGTCTTCGCCAAAAAAGTCACAAAAATCGGTTAGGGTTTTAACGAGTTTATGTGGTGATTCATAAAAAACGATGGTTCTGGATTCTTCGGCCAAAAAGCTCAATCTGGTCTGGCGTCCTTTTTTTACGGGTAAGAATCCTTCAAAAACAAACTTGTCGTTTGGCAGGCCTGAATTTACCAAGGCGGGCACAAATGCTGTTGCGCCTGGAAGACACTCTACCTCGACACCGGCTTCGATACAGGCGCGAGTGAGCAAAAATCCAGGGTCGGAAATGGCAGGTGTTCCAGCATCACTTATTAGAGCAATGCTTGTGCCACCCATTATTTTTTGGACCAAGTGGGCGACTGTTTTGTGCTCGTTGTGTTGATGGTGCGACTGTACCGGTGTGGAAATCCCGAAATGCTTCAACAATTTACCAGAGGTACGTGTGTCTTCGGCAAGAATCAAATCAACATCGCCCAAAACCTCCACCGCCCTAAAGGTCATATCTTTAAGGTTTCCAATGGGCGTCGGTACAAGATAGAGTTTTGCCATTAGCTAAATTTGCTTTCGACAATCTCCATGAACCGCGTTTCGAGATCTTCTTTTCCTTTCCAGTTATTGTAATCGGGTTTTACAATGTTTTGGACAAGGTTTGCGGCTTCCTTATAAGATTCGGCTGTATTGATTTGAGATAGGACCCGTTCATAATCTTCCCGTCGTCCGTCAAAAAGGTGCTTGATAAACGCAATCTTGTCGTTAAGGCCTATGTTGAAGCCCTTGTGCTTGAGCTTGTCGTTCAGCGAAACGGCCGTTTTGGTGCTTTCGCCTTTTGGATGTTCCGAAACCGGGTCAAAGACCGGAAGGTCCTTAAAATCTGCGGTCAACACATCAAAATCGTGGGTTTGAGCCTGCTGACCGTCATAAGGCTTGTCAAAAAAACGGTCGACCACCTGTGATTCCTGGGGCATTTGTGCCACCATATCCTTGATGGTTTCTATCACCGGCTCCATAATACCGTCGTCTTCCACCTCATCGAGATTAATATAAATTTTATCTTCTCGCTCTATATTGTCGCTTACGGTATTGTTGAACGCTTCATCGAGCATTGAGAAAAACGATGTATCGTTGCCAATAGTCGGTATGCCTTGCTCGAGATGCTCCTTGGCAAATTTAAGTACCGACAATTTCTCTAACAGCTGGGCCGTTTCGGCGTGCATCTTCAGGATGTCTTCCTTTCCTTTCAATTTCAAAATTCTGTGGGCAATGCTCATCAACTCTGCTTCCAGTTTCTTTTCCATAACATTTTTTAATTTTATAGGGTTAATGCTTTTGAATTTAATAAATTTACGCCACGTTTTATCAAAACGCAGTTTAGCTTCGTTTTAGTGTTAAAATTACAAAATGTTTCTTGAAAATACAGTAAATCCTAAAGAACAATTTGGGTGGATCGAAGTAATCTGCGGGTCGATGTTTTCCGGAAAGACCGAAGAACTGATTCGGCGACTCAAAAGAGCGCAGTTTGCAAGGCAGAAAGTGGAGATTTTCAAGCCCGCTATCGATGTTCGTTATGATGACGAAAAGGTCGTCTCGCACGATGCCAACGAAATCCGCTCTACCCCTGTGCCCGCTGCAGCCAACATTCCCATTCTGGCAGATGGCTGTGATGTGGTGGGTATAGACGAAGCCCAATTTTTTGATGATGAAATTGTCAGGGTGTGCAACGACCTGGCCAACAAGGGTGTGCGCGTTATTGTCGCCGGGCTGGACATGGATTTTAAAGGCAATCCGTTTGGACCCATGCCCCATTTAATGGCAACTGCAGAATACGTGACCAAAGTACACGCTATTTGTACCCGAACAGGCAACTTGGCGCAATACAGCTACCGAAAGGCAAAAAGCGATGCCCTGGTATTGTTGGGCGAAGTAGATGAATATGAACCGTTGAGCAGGGCAGCATTCTATAAAGCGATGTTGCGCGACAAACTCCGAAACATGAACGTTAACGATGCTGAAGAATTGCCGTCAAAACCCAAAAACTAATGCCAAAAGCACAAGAAACCGTCCTTGAAATTGATTTAAAAGCCCTGAACCATAATTTCAGGTATTTAAAATCAAAACTCAATCCCGACACTAAATTTATGGCTGTTGTAAAAGCGTTTGCCTATGGCAGTGATGCGTGCGAAATTGCCAATTGCCTGCAAAATATTGGTGCAGATTATTTTGCCGTGGCCTATGCCCAAGAAGGCGTGGCACTGCGCAACGCGGGCATTACAAAACCCATATTGGTATTGCACCCACAGCCCATAAACTTCAAAACACTTATTGAACGTTGTTTGGAACCAAGTATCTACAACGCCAAGATATTAAACGAATTTATTGATGTGGCAACTGCCCAGAACCAAACGAATTATCCTGTCCATATCAAATTCAATACCGGATTGAACCGCTTGGGTTTTTCAGCCGATGAAATAGACGCAATACTTTCAAGATTAAAGACGACCAATGCCGTGAAAGTGGTGTCATATTTTTCACACTTGGCGGCAAGTGAAGATTTGGATGAAAGACCATTTACCGTAAATCAAATTAATGCCTATATTGCCATTACAGAAAAAATGACATCCGGTTTGGGCTATAACCCTATCAGACATTTGTGCAACACCTCGGGTATATTAAACTATCCAGAAGCACATTTTGACATGGTACGGAGCGGGATCGGTTTATACGGTTTTGGAAATTCGGACAAGGAAGACCTAAATTTCAAACCTATTGCCGCATTAAAATCGATTATTTCACAAATACACCATTTGCAAAAAGGCCAAAGTGTAGGTTATAACCGCGCTTATAAAAGTGATGTAGCTTTAAGTACCGCAACCATCCCCATAGGTCATGCCGACGGTATAGGCCGCCAATATGGCAACGGAAAAGGTTATGTGTTGATAAACAATCAAATAGCGCCAATAATAGGTAATGTGTGCATGGACATGCTAATGGTTAACATCACGGATATTGCTTGTAATGAAGGCGATGAGGTGATTGTGTTTGACGCCGCTCACCCGGCACACCAGCTTGCAAAAACCGCAAACACTATTTCTTATGAAATTATAACCGCCATATCGCAACGCGTCAAACGGGTGCTATTAAAATAATTTTTGAAATTTGTCTCATAATTTTTTTTTCATTAAATTAGTCTTAATTAACAATAACCTTAACAAATCATTTAATCATGTTAAAAGAATTTAAGAATTTTATAATGACCGGAAACGTCATAGAATTTGCCGTAGCGGTCATCATGGCGGGTGCAGTTGGCGGAGTTGTCAACGGATTTGTGTCTGACATAATGATGCCCATTGTCGGTTTTTTTACCGGCGGCGTTGATTTTTCAGACCTGAAAATTGTATTGTCGGATGCTGTAGTGGCAAGCGAAGGCGTCGCAGCTGCAGAAGAAGTTGCCATTCGATGGGGCTCTTGGGTCAATGCTCTGGTTAACTTGGTAATTGTTGGTTTTGTGATGTTTATAATTATCAAAGCCTACAATAAAATTAAAAAACCAGCAGAAGCTCCGGCTCCTGCAGGACCAACCCAAGAAGAACTTCTCGCCGAAATAAGAGATTTGCTTAAAAAATAATCGAGAAATAATCCGCTACATTTCATGTTCCAACCTCAACCCGCTTATAATAAAGCGGGTTTTTTTATCTGATTTTTTAAATGGGTTCAAATAATAATAGATGCGAATTAATGGTTATTTTTGCACTTCAATAATTCGTGAAAAATGAGAGTAGCAGTAGTAGGCGCCACGGGTATGGTCGGCGAAGTAATGTTAAAGGTTCTTGAAGAAAGAAAATTCCCGTTGACGGAGTTGATCCCGGTAGCATCAGAAAAATCGGTAGGTAAAACCATTATGTATAAAGGGCAGCCCCTTAAAGTCATCGGTTTGCAAGAAGCCGTTTCGTTAAAACCGGACATTGCCCTATTTTCTGCGGGAGGAAACACCTCTTTGGAATGGGCGCCAAAATTTGCCGAAACAGGTACTACCGTCATTGACAATTCATCGGCATGGCGTATGGATATGGACAAAAAATTGATAGTCCCGGAAATCAATGCCGCACATCTTACCAAAACCGACAAGATCATCGCCAATCCCAATTGCTCAACAATTCAAATGGTTATGGTATTGGCGCCGTTGCATAAAAAATACAAAATAAAACGCATTGTCGTGTCAACCTACCAATCCATTACCGGCACCGGGTTAAAAGCCGTACGTCAACTGGATAACGAAATTTCCGGGATAAAAGGCGATATGGCCTACCATTATCCCATCCATAAAAATGCCATTCCGCATTGCGATGTTTTTGAAGAAAACGGCTATACGAAAGAAGAAATGAAGCTTGTTAGAGAAACACAAAAAATACTGAACGACAAGACCATAGCCGTTACTGCAACAGCTGTAAGAATCCCTACATCCGGTGGTCACAGTGAGGCGGTAAACATTGAGTTTGAAAAAGATTTTGATGTAAATGAAGTACGTCAAATTTTACATGCAACCAGCGGTGTGAGTGTACAAGACAACACGGATGTGAACCTATATCCTATGCCATTATATGCAAATGGGAAAGATGAAGTGTTTGTGGGACGCATCAGAAGAGACAACTCTCAACCCAACACTTTGAATTTGTGGATCGTTAGCGACAATTTACGCAAAGGTGCTGCAACCAACACCGTTCAGATCGCCGAATATCTTATTGATAATCGATTGGTTTAGCTCTCAAATAATATAAAACCATCAAAAACAAGACCTATAACGAGCTTTAAGATAGAAAATTGCTTATATTAGCACTTTTATTAAAGCCGTAAATGCAAAAAAATCGCTACACAATCATATTTCTGTTGTTGGTTTTGATCGTCTTTTGCTCTTGCCAAAACGACGACGGCTATACCCCTATCAACACTGATGACGATGGAAGCGTTATCACAGATGACGGCCCGACCCAAACCTCTCCAGTAGTGTTCGCCCTTGCGGAAGTCCCCTATCAAACGCTTTCCGAATACAATTTTTTTGAAGGTGAACTCAAAAACCTCGAACCCGTATTTGGTGTCCTTCCGTATGACATTAATACGCCATTATTTAGTGATTATGCCCACAAAAAAAGATTTATATGGATGCCAGAAGGCACCAAAGCCGTTTATAATAACGACTACACACCCTTGAATTTTCCTGTTGGGGCCGTTTTGATCAAAAATTTCTATTTTGAAAACGTACTGCCTGACCAAACCACGAAAATCCTTGAAACAAGATTGATGTACAACACCATTGACGGATGGAAATTTGCAGAATATGTATGGAACGAAGCGCAAACCGAGGCAACTTTTACAACAGACGGCAGTTTCGTGAGCCTTGACTGGTTTGAAAACGAACGCACCAACAGTGTTACCTACCGTATTCCTTCACACAGTGAATGTTTTACCTGTCACAACAAATTTGGCACTCCAATACCCATTGGCCCCAAACCACAAAACCTGTACAAAGACTATCCCTATCCACAAGGTCCAAAAAACCAGCTTGACAAATGGATTGAAGTCGGATATTTAGAAAATTCATTGCCCGATAATATCGATGCCACCGTGGCTTGGAATGACGAATCACAACCTTTAGAAATGCGCGCACGCTCATATATCGACATCAACTGCGCCCACTGCCATGCCGAAGAAAGTTATTGTTCGTACCGCCCCATGCGATTCCCTTTTCATCAAAACAACGAACCCGACAATATGGGCGTCTGCATTGAGCCCGATACCCATATCGATCCATATCAAAAAATCATCGTGCCGGGCGATGCAAACAATTCGCTACTGTTTTTCAGGATCAGCTCTGTAGAAGAACAATACCGGATGCCCATCTTGGGAAGAACCCTAAAACACGAAGAAGGCGTGCGACTAATAGAATCATGGATCAATGCTTTAAACAACGATTGCGAATAAACCAAAAACTTAATAATCCCAATTTTATGAAAAAAACTACCGTTCTGATTGCTTTTATACTTGGGGCCGCAATAAGTGGCTTCTCCCAGGTACTGAACCAAAATGCCAACTGGCCCAACAACGAATGGTCAATTACAGGCGACTACTTGACAAATCCCAATGTTTTTGAAGCCGACCCAAGGATTTCGACAAATTTTGCTTATGACGATGACGACGCGGGCAATGGCCATCAAGACAATATTGCTGCGGAATCTCCAACCGTCAATCTAACAAATGCCCATACAGCGGGAGAAAACTGGATATTCGTGACCGCACCGTACGTTTTTAACAACTACATAAACGAGCTGCTCAAGGTACAATACTGGGATGCCGATGCCTCGCAATGGATCGATTGGGGAAATGCACTGAACGAATCGACCGCTCCGCCCACAAACAATTATTGTACGGGCGCCACAGCGACATTCAACTCACAAGAACTGGACATTACTTCGTTTAGCGCAAACCAACTCGCCAATTTCAGGTACCGTATCTTTTATGACGACAATGGGCATTGGGGCTACGGATTTTGCTTTTCCTCACCAACCCTTTTTTCGCAAACACCACCAGCTTGCCCAAATGTCAGCGGTATTTACGTTTCCAATATATCCACACAAACCGCAAGCATCTACTGGACCCCGGGAAGCAGTGAAACCTCCTGGCAAGTAGCAATTCAAACCAGTGGATCGGGCACACCAACTTCCGGTACCGATACTTCTGACAACAACCCTTACCATGCCGATGGTTTGGCACACACTACCAATTATGAGGTCTATGTAAGAAGTGTATGTGGTGGTGATTACGGCAATTGGATTGGGCCGGTCTATTTTACAACTTTATCCCCGGCGCGTGTAAATTTCATACAAGAAACCATGCCAATTTCGGGTTATGACCTGACTGTTGTGGACATGAACGGTGACTTTCTGGACGATATAGTTTCTGTAACCTCCAATAACGTTACCATACGCTACCAATTGCCTTCTGGTGGATTTAATACAGTAAACATCCCCACCCCTACAGCCGATTTCTTACCGGGTTGGAGCATAGCCGCCGCTGATTTCGACAGAAACGGCTATACAGATTTGCTTTACGGAAGTGGATCTGGAGTCACATTCATGAAGGCAAACAGTACCGGTACAGGTTTCACTGAAATTTCAGGGCCTGAATATGTCTTTTCACAACGCTCAAACTTTGTGGATATAAACAATGACGGCCATTTGGATGCATTTGTGTGTCACGATGTCCAGCCCAATGTTTACTACATCAATGACGGCTACGGCAACCTTACCTACAACCAAGGTGGTCTTGGGGATTATTACTCTGGCGGAAATTACGGCTCCATCTGGGTCGATTATGACAACGATCGCGATATAGACATGTTCATCGCCAAATGTGGTGGTGAAGTAGCAAGGCGAACTAACCAGATGCTAACCAATAATGGCGACGGCACATATACCGAGAACGCCGCAGTTATCGGCTTGGCAGATCCAATGGAAACTTGGTCTTCAGCTTGGGGCGATTTTGACAATGACGGTGACATGGATGTTTTCGTCGGTGCCAGCTCTGGCACACACAAACTTATGAGAAACAACGGCGATGGCACTTTTACCGATTATACCGCTGCCTCCGGCGTATTGGCCGTCACTACTCTGGGGCATGAAAACGTTACGTACGACCTCGATAACGATGGCAATCTCGACATCATATGCAATGGTGTCATTTTATATGGGAACGGCGACCTAACCTTTACACAAATCGACAATACCCAGTTAAACTATGCCAACGGGGCTTTTGGCGACCTCAACAACGACGGTTATATCGATGCATACTACAATGGCCGAATTTACTGGAACGGTACCACCTCCAACAATTGGATCAAGGTACACACCGTAGGTACCGTAAGCAACATCAACGGTATCGGGGCAAGAGTTGAACTCCATACGGACAATGGTATCCAGATACGTGATGTGAGAAGTGGAGAAGGTTTTAAGTTCATGAGCTCATTGAACACCCACTTTGGAATCGGGACAGAGACAACCATAAACAGTATTACCATCTATTGGCCTTCAGGATTGGTGGACGTTGTGGAATACCCAACTATCAATACGGCCATTACCGTTGTGGAAGGAACTACCTTGAGCTTTGAGGACACGATTGCCGATGATCTTGTTGTTTATCCAAACCCGGTACATTCCGTGCTGAACATCAAGTCCAGAGAACAACTTTCAAACGTTGTTTACACCATTTTTGACATCAACGGCAAAAGAGTTATGAACGGCAAACTCAACAACCAATCCCTTGACGTGTCCGAATTGATGTCAGGCCAATATTTTTTGAGGTTAATGTCCGGCAACAACATCAAGACACAAAAATTCATCAAGCAATAAGCAATTCTTAATAAAATCCTAAAATGGCCCCTTCAATGTTATGAAGGGGCTTTTTTTTTTAATTTTGGTAATTAACCTTCCAAAATGCAACTGCAATGAAAAAAATACTGCTCCTTTGTTTCGCAGCAACAATCGCCATATCTTGCAAAGACGAGAGTGAACTGAAAAAAAACAAAGCCACCGAAGTGAAATATCCCGTTACAAAAACCGTTGACTCATCTGACACCTATTTTGGGACCACAATAAAAGACCCATACCGTTGGTTAGAAGACGACCGAAGCGAAGAAACCGCTACATGGGTCAAATCACAAAATACCGTTACCGGAAATTACCTCGACCAAATACCTTACCGAAACGAACTGAAAGAACGCCTTAAGGAAATCTGGAACTTTGAGCGATTTAGCGCACCCTTTAACGAAGGCGATTATACGTATTTCTATAAAAATGATGGCCTCCAAAACCAATCGGTCTTATACCGAACTAAAAAAGGCGAAACCCAAGACGAAGTGTTTTTGGATCCCAACACCTTCAGCAATGATGGCACTGTTTCCCTTGGAGGGTTGAGCTTTTCAAAAAACGGCAAGATCGCCGCCTATGCCATATCCGAGGGCGGTAGCGATTGGCGAAAAATAATCGTTATGGATGCCGAAAGCAAAGCAATAACCGAAGACACTCTGGTCGATATCAAGTTTAGTGGCATTTCTTGGAAAAACAACGATGGTTTTTATTACTCCAGCTATGACAAACCCAAAGGCAGTGAACTCTCGGCAAAAACCGACCAGCACAAGCTCTATTACCACAAACTTGGTACTTCACAAAAAGACGACGCTCTTATCTATGGTGGCACATCAGAACAAAAGCACCGTTATGTTGGCGGAAACGTAACCGAAGACGGCAGATTCCTGTTTATCACCCCAAGAACATCCACTTCGGGAAACAAACTGCTGATGATGGACCTGTCAAAAAACGACGGAAAAATAGTAACCATCCTTGATGACACCGATAGCGACACATATGTAATTGATAACGTTGGAAGTACATTGTATTTGGTAACTAACAGAAATGCTCCAAACCAAAAAATCGTAAAAGTCGATGCTTCAAATCCTTTGCCCGAAAACTGGGAAGACCTCATCCCAGAAACCGATAATGTCCTTACGGCATCAACAGGCAGTGGCAATATATTTGCAAAATATATGGTCGATGCCATTTCAAAAGTGAAACAATACGACTATGACGGCAATCTGGTTAGGGAGATTGACCTCCCCGGTGTAGGCAGTGTAGGTGGTTTTGGCGGTAAAAGAGAAGATATAACACTCTACTATTCCTTTACCAACCAAATCACTCCCAGTACCATTTACGCTTTCGAACCAAAGTCAGGAAGTTCTTCCGTTTACAAAAAACCCGGAATCGATTTCAACACAGAAGATTATGAAACCAAACAAGTGTTTTTCACCTCAAAGGACGGAACAAAAGTCCCAATGATCATTTCACACAAAAAAGGCTTGAAACTCAACGGCAAAAACCCAACGATACTCTATGGTTATGGTGGATTTAACATCAGTCTGACACCTGGTTTCAGTACAGCAAATGCCGTATGGATGGAACAAGGAGGCATTTATGCCGTCCCCAATTTGCGTGGTGGTGGCGAATACGGAAAAAAATGGCATCTCGCAGGTACCCAGATGAACAAGCAAAACGTTTTTGACGATTTTATCTCCGCTGCCGAATATTTGATAGAAAACAAATACACTTCATCAGAATTTTTGGCAATCAGTGGCGGATCCAACGGTGGGCTTCTCGTAGGAGCCACCATGACACAACGTCCCGACCTTATGAAGGTTGCCCTGCCCGCAGTGGGAGTCCTCGATATGCTGCGCTACCACACCTTTACCGCAGGCGCTGGATGGGCCTATGATTATGGCACGGCCGAAGACAGTAAAGAAATGTTTGAATACTTAAAAAACTACTCTCCGGTACACAATGTGAAACCAGGACAGGCGTATCCCGCTACACTTATTACCACCGGCGACCATGACGATAGAGTCGTCCCGGCACACAGTTTTAAGTTTGCGGCAGAACTGCAAAGCAAGCAGAGTGGTACAAATCCCACGCTAATACGCATCGAAACAGATGCAGGTCACGGTGCCGGAACACCTGTTAGCAAGACCATAGATCTTTATGCTGATGTATTTGGCTTTGCCCTTTACAATATGGGCTTTGAGGTACTCCCAAACAAGACCAATGAAAAGGTGAAAGGATAAGCAATCATAATGCTTCGGATAGATAATATTTCCTTTGCTTACGAAAAGCGAACGGTCCTTGAATCCATTGACATAAAAGCAGGTAGGGGCGAACACGTTTCAATTGTCGGCGAAAGTGGCTCGGGCAAATCCACGTTGCTGAAGTTGATCTATGGCGAATACGATTTAGCCCGCGGAGAAATATTCTGGGGCAACACCAGAATACTTGGGCCAAAATTCAATCTGGTTGTCGGTTACGATTTCATAAAAATGGTGGCACAGGAGTTTGACCTAATGCCGTTCATTTCGGTCGAAGAGAATGTCGGCAAGTACTTGTCAAATTTTTTTCTTGAAGAAAAGAAAGAACGGGTCAAAGAATTGTTGGAAGTGGTGGAACTGAACGATTTTGCAAAAACGAAAGTAAAATTTTTAAGCGGTGGGCAGAAACAGAGGGTCGCACTTGCAAGAGCTTTGGCAAAACAACCCGAAATCATCTTGCTTGACGAACCTTTCAGCCATATAGATAATTTCAAAAAGCAATCTTTACGCCGCAGTCTGTTCAACTATCTGAAACAGAAAAACATAACCTGTATCGTTGCCACTCATGACCACGAAGATGTCCTTGGTTACGCTGACCAAATGGTTGTGATGCACAACTCAAAAGTCATCCAGAGAGGCACGCCCGAACAACTTTACAAAAATCCCAAAAACCCTTTGGTTGCTTCATTTTTTGGGGAATACAACTGCATCAACGGTCTGATTGTTTATGACTTCCAATTGAAAGTAAAAGAGGGCGCTCCATTTATCGCCGAGGTAGAAGATTGCTATTATAAAGGTCAATATTATTTGATAACAGGAATTGGCGTATCTCAAAAATTCTTGTTTCGGCATCCTTGTCCGATTGAAAAAGGCACAAAAGTACATTTGGAAATCAGTGCATGGTGAAAACGGCTACCTTTCTTTGGCTTTGCTATAATCAAGTTTTCCTCCGTGATATCCCATTTGCCTCAGCACCCATGCCTTGCGTCCTTCTATATAGGCAGAAGCAGGATTGGCACGATACTTTCGGGGATTGGGAAGTATGACGGCAATTGCAGCGGCTTCATTTCTATTCAGTTTTATGGCCGATTTATTAAACCAATATTGAGAAGCAGCTTCGGCACCATATACACCGTTGCCCATCTCTATACTATTTAAGTAAACTTCCATAATCCGTTCTTTGGGCCATAGCAGTTCAATAAGAAATGTAACGTAGGTTTCAAGCCCTTTCCGTACCCAGCCTCTTCCGGGCCACAAAAATACGTTTTTGGCAGTTTGCTGACTGATGGTGCTTGCTCCTCGAACACGCTGGGATTTTTTATTGTGCTCGATCGCTTTTTCTATCGCTTTGAGGTCAAAACCGTTATGATTAATAAAATTCTGATCTTCGCTACACACTACGGCCAGTTCCAAATAGTCTGATATTTCATCCAAAGAAACCCAATCATGCTTCCAAACAATAGGCTTGTCATCTTGCCATTGTTCATAGCTCCTTATGAGCATCAAGGGTGTCACGGGCACCGGAAGCCATTTGAAAACAATGACACCAATGAGCGGAATGGCCAAAAACCACAAAAATGCTTTCAACAAGAAACGGAGCATTTTTTTTAGCATATTAATCTATCATTTGTGCCAATTCTTTTCCGACAAGGCTCCCGATAGCTATGCCCATGCCTCCCATACGAACTCCACAGAACACATGTTGCGATATAGGCTTAACTATGGGGCTTTTATGAGAGCCAACACCCATAATTCCGCTCCAGCGATGGTCTATTTCAAACATCGTTTCTGGTAGTATAACGGTTCTCAAAAGTTCTTCAAGCCTGTTTTGTATGATGTCTGTTTGTCCCATTTGAGTGGTTTCTTCGCCTTTAAAATCCAAATTTCGACCACCGCCGAACAAAATCCTGTTATCAACGTTTCTGAAATAATAAAACCCTTTGTCCATATGAAAGGTGCCCTTAATATGCAGACCATCTATAGGCTTGGTTATCAGTACCTGCGCTCTTGCAGGTTTTACAGCTTCATCGATCAACTGCTGCGCAAACCCATTGGTAGCGATGAAGAGTTTTTTTGATTCAAACTCAAATCGATTGGTTTGTATAAAAACACTGCTTTTCGTCTCTTCAAAATATTCAACTGAAATTGTGTTTAGGATTTTTACACCTTTTGAAAGTACCAAATTAATCAATGAGGCCATCATTTTTCCGGTGTCGATCTGTCCTTCGAATGGGGTATAACAGTACTTTTTTTCGATATTCTTGAACCCATATTTATTTTCCTTGAAAGAAAAAACCTTATGGCCGAAAAGTGGAAACAATAACTTGTTGATATGTTCTTTTTGGGATAAACATTCGTCATATGTGGCCTTATCTGCTTTAGTAAAAAGTTCGTGACCACCAAACTGCCTGAAACCTATGGCCTCGTCCGAAAGTATCTGTCTCAATAGCACAAGGCCGTCATGTCTTTTCTTTACCAAATCAAATACCTGCGCCTCTGATTGGGATTTCAGGTCATCCAAGATTTCGCTCAAACTTCCAAAACAGGCAAATCCGGCATTTTTGGTACTGGCGCCCTGGGGTTGCCATCCACGTTCCAGAATTAGAATGTCCGCTTTTGGGAAGCGTTCCTTGAGAACAAGGGCGCAAGTGAGCCCCACGATGCCACTGCCAACGACAGTAAAATCGATATTTGTTAGCAGAGATTTTTTTTCCCAATACGATAAGTTCATGGATTGGATTTTTGATATAAATGTAAGGAATTAGGGTTTATAAATCGATCCCTTATTTAATCAAATGTACATGTCGAATTTTTGAAAAAATATAAGAAAAGGCTGTGCCAATGGCACGTTTATACCAAGTTAAACTCGCTTAACTTCTTTTAAGATGTTAATAAACAATGGCTTAAGACTCCAATGCCGGTAGTTATCAGGACAGAAGGATAAGATAGTGCTTTATGATACAGCCGCTTCGGATTATTCTTCCACTTGAGGTGCTTCCATCTTGAAATTCTCCATGAATTTGGTGGTGTAATTACCTGCCAAATAATCAGGATTGTCCATAAGTTGTCTATGGAATGGTATTGTGGTCTTAATCCCTTCTATAACAAATTCATCAAGCGCCCGTTTCATTTTGTTGATGGCCTCTTCGCGTGTTTGCGCAGTGGTAATCAATTTGGCAATCATCGAATCGTAATTGGGCGGTATGGTGTAACCTGCGTACACATGGGTATCCAAACGAACGCCGTGGCCTCCGGGGGCATGCAAAGTGGTAATTTTGCCCGGCGACGGCCTAAAATCGTTGTAGGGGTCTTCGGCATTGATACGGCACTCTATGGAATGTAGGTTTGGTAAATAGTTTTTTCCGGAAATCGGTACTCCTGCCGCCACCAAGATCTGTTCTCTGATAAGGTCAAAATCAATGACCTGTTCAGTAATGGGATGCTCAACCTGAATACGGGTGTTCATCTCCATAAAGTAGAAATTGCGGTGTTTGTCCACTAAAAACTCTATAGTTCCTGCGCCTTCATATTTTATGAATTGTGCGGCTTTTACGGCAGCTTTACCCATTTTTTCGCGCAACTCATCGGTCATGAACGGCGATGGCGTTTCTTCGGTTAGTTTCTGGTGACGTCGCTGTATGGAGCAGTCCCTTTCAGATAGGTGGCAAGCCTTACCGGTAGAGTCTCCAACAATCTGGATTTCGATATGTCTGGGTTCCTCAATAAGTTTTTCCATGTACATATCATCGTTGCCAAATGCAGCCTTGGATTCTTGTCGCGCAGAATCCCAAGCATCTTTTAAGTCTTCCAATTTCCAAACGGCACGCATGCCTTTTCCGCCACCACCTGCTGTAGCCTTGAGCATTACTGGAAAACCAATTTTTTTGGCAACTTTCTCACAATCAGCATAATCCTTGAGGATGCCATCGCTACCGGGAACGCATGGTACACCAGCAGATTTCATGGTCGCTTTTGCTGTTGCTTTGTCGCCCATTTTAGAGATCATCTCTGGTGATGCGCCAATAAATTTGATGCCATGTTCTTCACAAATTCTGGAAAACTTGGCGTTTTCCGAAAGAAAGCCATATCCTGGATGTATGGCATCTGCATTGGTAATTTCGGCAGCCGATATGATGTTTGACATTTTTAAATAGGAAGCGCTGCTTGAAGGTGGGCCGATACAAACTGCTTCATCCGCAAACTTTACGTGCAGACTGTCGGCATCGGCTGTGGAATAAACGGCAACGGTCTTGATGCCCATTTCTTTACAAGTTCTAATCACCCGGAGGGCGATTTCTCCTCTGTTTGCTATTAAAATTTTTTTAAACATACCTTGTTAAATTAATAATTTCAAATTCCATGTGCCAAACTACTATCTATAGTATTATGGGATTTAGCCCGATAGTTATCGGGGTGGAATTCTCAATTGATTTAGGATGGGTCTACCAAAAACAGAGGTTGGTCATATTCAACAGGAGAAGAATCGTCAACCAGAATTTTTACAATTTTTCCGGAAATTTCTGATTCGATCTCGTTGAACAATTTCATGGCTTCGATTACACAAAGCACGTCGCCTTCCTTGATGCTTTTTCCAACTTCAACAAATGGTGGTTTGTCTGGCGAAGGTTTTCGATAAAAAGTACCTATAATTGGCGATTTGATGGTTAGGAATTTTGAATTTTCATCGTTTGCGGGTGCTGTTGTCGGTTCGGGCTGGCTTGCTGTCGGAGCCTGAACTGGCGGTGCTACCGGGATACTCGCCGGAGCTTGATGCACATAGGTCAGGGTTTCGGGTCTCTCTTCCCCTCCGGTCTTAATGGTAATCTTGATGTCGTCCATTTCCAGTTTCACCTCGCTTGCGCCTGACTTGGCTACAAACTTGATCAGGTTTTGAATCTCTCTAATATCCATAATTTCTTGATTTTTAATATTGTATTTAGGTTGGTTGTGAGTTATACCCCCAAGTGAGATAAATGGCGCCCCAAGTAAAGCCGCCTCCAAAAGCAGCAAAAATGAGCTTGTCACCTTTTTTGAGTTGCGATTCGTAGTCGTTAAGCAATAAAGGAAGTGTTGCCGAAGTGGTATTGCCGTATTTGTGAATGTTCATCATCACCTTGCTTTCGTCGAGTTCGATCCTGTTTGCGGTGGCCTCAACGATGCGCTTGTTTGCTTGGTGCGCCACAAGCCAGGCGATATCGTCCTTGGTTAGATTGTTGCGTTCCAAGATTCTGACCGTTACATCGGCCATATTGAACACGGCATTTTTGAACACGGTTTTTCCTTCCTGAAAAACAAAGTGCTTTCCTTCTGAAATGGCCTCGGGCGTGGAAGGATAAGATGATCCGCCATAAGTGGCTTGCAAAAATTCTCTTCCGATGCCATCGCTTCGCAATAGTTCGTCCTGAAGGCCGTATCCTTCTTCATTGGGCTCGAAGAGCACGGCTCCGGCCCCATCGCCAAAAAGAATGCATGTGGCGCGGTCTTTATAATTGATCATCGAGGAGTTTTTGTCTGCACCTATCAGCAATACTTTTTTATATTTCCCTGATACTATATAGCTCGAAGCAACGGACATTCCGTACAAAAAACTTGAACAGGCAGCTTCCAAATCGAATGAAAAGGCGTTGGTGGCACCAATTTGTGTAGCGGTATAGGCAGATGTCGATGCCGCTTTCATGTCGGGCGTGGCGGTGGCCACAATCACCAATTCTATTTCTTTGGGGTCGATGCCATATCTGTCGATAAGATTTTGTGCGGCCTTTATGGCAAGATAGGAAGTGCCTTTTCCTTCTCCCTTAAGGATTCTACGCTCTTTGATGCCCGTACGTGTTGTGATCCACTCATCGTTGGTTTCGACCATTGTTTCCAAAATCTGGTTGGTTAGCACATATTCTGGAACATAGCCGCCAATGGCAGTGATTGCCGCAGTGATTTTACCCATTGTGATCCTTTAAAATGACCTGAAAATTAACAAAAGTGCCCAAAATGGTCCTGTTTTGTCCCAATTCAATGGATTTTTGGTCAAATTTGATGCAAATTACGTTGTTTTCTATACATTCAAAAATTAATAACAAAAAAAACGCTCTTGTCGGAGCGTTTTATTGTATGCGTGCATAATAATTATGCCTGATTCTCTTCTTTTTCAGAATTATCGATAAGCACCTGTCCTCTGTAATACAGTTTTCCTTCGTGCCAATGGGCTCTATGGAACAAATGTGCTTCTCCAGTGGTTGGACACGTTGCGATTGTAGGAACGGATGCCTTATAGTGCGTTCTTCTTTTATCTCTTCTGGTCTTCGAGGTCTTTCTTTTAGGATGTGCCATTTTTGTTTTTTATTTATCCGTTAATAGTTTTTTTAATGTATTCCATCGAGGGTCTATGTCCTCTTCGTTTTCTTTATGGTTGCCTTGAGGGCGCAATTCTTCGAGTCTTTTGAGTATGTCTGACTGGAGCGTTCCGTCGGCAATTCCCGGGTGTTCCCTTTTTATGGGCATCGAAAGCACGATAAGCTCGTAGATGTACTGGGCCACGTTGATCTCATGTTCACCATGGGGAATGATGAGGATGTCCTCGTTTTCATCATTGTAAGCTTCGCCAAACTTGACAATCAAATGGAACGACCCGCCCAAGGGCTGTTCGTAGGGTTCGTCCGTAGTGTCACAATTGACGTTGGCCGTGCCTTTGATCTTGAAATCAAGCTCCATGAGGGTTGTTTTCTTATCAAAAACCAAGTCCACATCTATAGCGATATCATTGAAATCGTCATACTCAAAATATTCAAAGAACTTTTTGTCAATCTGATACTCAAAACGGTGTTTACCTAGTTTCAGGCCAACAAATGGTATGTTGTATGCTTTTAAAGGCTTCATCCCATGTCCGGTTTTGAGCCTGCAAATATACAAATATTTATTTACCCGAAAAGGGATGTGAACAAAAAAATGTTCATATCTTTTTATGGGCTGTTTTTAGTGGGTTTTTTGTCAGATTTTCGTATTCGCTCCTATTGTGGAATATTTTTATGGCCATAAAAACTGCTTCTTTGAACGAACTTTCGTCTGCTTCTCCTTTGCCGGCAATTTCAAAGGCAGTACCGTGGTCAGGCGAGGTCCTTACTTTTGAAAGTCCGGCGGTAAAATTGACACCTTCACCAAAAGTAATGGTCTTGAAAGGTATGAGTCCTTGGTCGTGGTAGGATGCTATGACCGCATCAAAATTTTTGTGGTTTTTGGCCCCAAAAAAGCTGTCGGCCGCATATGGCCCATAAACGAGCATGCCTTTCTCCCTCAATTTTTCGAGGGTCGGCCTCACAACTTCGTCGTCTTCCTTGCCTATCACTCCGTTGTCTCCCACGTGTGGGTTGATGCCAAGCAACGCGATTTTAGGCCTATTTTTCTTGAAATCCTTGACCAGTGATTCGTAAACAAGTTCGATTTTTTCTACAATCATTTTGGGAGTGATGTGGCTCGAAACGTCCTTCACCGGTACATGATCTGTCAAAAGGCCTACTTTCAGGTCTTCGGTAACCATAAACATAAGACTCTTACCGCCCAATTCCTTTGCCAAATAATTGGTATGGCCAGGAAATTTGAAATTATCGGACTGTATGGTCGTTTTGTTGATAGGCGCCGTTACCAAAACATCAACTGTGTCATTCTTGAGTGCTTGCGTTGCAGCCTCAAGCGATTTTACGGCAAAACGTCCAATCTCTTGGTCTTCTTTTCCAAATTCTATGGCAGGGGTTTCCTTCCAAACGTTGAGCACATTGACCTTGCCTTCTACTATCTGATCGGTATCGTTGATGCCGTGAAAGTTAATGGGACTGTCAAAATGTTTCTTGAAAAAGGACATGGTCTTGATGGATGCAAATATAACCGGCGTGCAAAACTCAAGCATCCTTGGGTCTTCAAAGGTTTTGAGAATGATTTCCGGGCCAATGCCGTTGAGGTCACCCACAGAAACCCCAATTTTTATTAGTTCTGACTTCTTCATGAAAATTTTACATTTGTATAACCCAAACAGCTTTATTGTTAACTTTGCAAATTTAACCAATAAATCGACATTATGTTTACAGGCATTGTTGAAGATTTGGGCCTTGTTACCAAACTCGAGCGCGAAGATGAAAACCTTCACATCACTATAAGGAGCGCCATTGCCCCAGAATTGAAAATAGACCAAAGCATCTCGCACAATGGTGTTTGCCTTACGGTTGTTCAATGTGATGGTGACCATTATACCGTTACTGCCATTAAAGAAACCTTGACAAAAACGAATCTTGGCAATTTAAAAATAAATGACATCGTCAACCTTGAGCGCGCCATGAAGCTTGGTGACCGCCTGGATGGCCATATCGTGCAAGGGCATGTAGACCAAGTGGGCGAATGTGTGAAAGCAGCGCAGCAGAATGGCAGCTGGGTCTATGCCTTTGAATACGATGGCTCGTCAAACAACATAACTATTGAAAAGGGTTCCATCACGGTAAATGGCGTGAGTCTTACAGTCGTGGCATCGGAAAAGAATACTTTTAGCGTAGCAATAATTCCATATACGTATGCGCACACGAATTTCAAATTGTTAAAAAAAGGGGATATGGTTAATCTGGAGTTTGATGTATTGGGAAAATACGTACAAAAGCTATTGTCTTTGCGCAATTAGGCTTTTTGCCTGTTTACCAAGCGTATTTTGTAAACCACACCCAAAACAAGCGCAACAGAAAACAAAATATATATGGCTCCATCAATGGGTAAATCTGCCCCGGGAGGAGGTGGAGGACCGGGAGGTGGCGGCGTTCCGCTACCTTGTGCTACAGATACAAAACTTATTATTAGAAATAAGATTGAGGCTATAATTTTTTTGTTTTGTATTCTCATTGCGATAAATATGCCGTAAATGTATAAAAAAAAGCGATTTACCAAAATTTTTTTGTTAAAAAATATCCATGAAATGCAAAAAACATCGATAAAAAGCATTGTGCGCTCATTGCTTTTTATGGCCACTTTTGGTCAAATATATACATTTTCGGATATAAAACTTCATTTGTTAAAAAATTTTAGTTAAAATCACATACCAAAACGATAAATCGCTTTAAAAAAAGATTATCTGCTTCATGTAACCATAAATAGCAAGTATCCAGTATTTTTAAACCAACTTGGGCTCAAATACCGTGTTGTGATTATCTAAATAGCTTCAAACGTTTTCCCTGGAAGTGGCCGGAGCACACCTTTTAGCTCCATGTTCAACAATATGCCGGCAAGCCTAAAAATCGGTATTCGGCACTCAAGGGCGATGGTATCCATAAGTTGTTTGTCGTTGGCTTTCAAATATTGATAAATTGCTTTTTCATCTCCTTCGAGCTCAACAAACAGTTGTTTCTGAACCGGTTGCTTTTTGGATTCCACCAATTCCCAATTCAAGATATACGGAACGTCCATAGGATCCGATAGCAAATGTGCTTTTTGGTACTTGATGAGGTTGTTGCAGCCCGCACTTTGTGGGTCCACTGCTCTTCCCGGCACTGCAAACACCTCTCTGTTGTATGAATTGGCAATATCTGCCGTGACCAAGCTGCCGCCTCTTTCCGCTGATTCAATGACAATGGTAGCTTCGCTCATTCCGGCAATTATTCTGTTCCTTTTAAGGAAATTTTCTCTGTCCGGATTGGAAGTGCTCCAAAAATCTGTTACAAAACCGCCATTTTTTTCAATATCGGCCATATATTTTTTGTGCGATGCGGGATAAATTTGGTTTAGACCATGTGCCAAGCAGCCAATGGTTTGAAGGTTGTGCTTCAATGCTGCTTTTTGCGCAGTAATGTCGGTCCCATAGGCAAACCCCGAAACAATGACGGGATTAAAAGCTGACAATTGTTCCACGAGCTTTTCGCAAAAAGCGACACCATATGTCGTGATCTTGCGTGTGCCAACAATGCTAATGATACGTTGCTGTTTGACATTTATATTGCCAGCCTGAAACAATACGATTGGGCCGTCGATACAGTGCTTGAGCTTTTCGGGATAGAGATCGTCTTTGAAGTACAGGCATTTTATCCCGTTTTCCTTGATAAAATGCAATTCTTTTTCAGAAGCTAACAGATGGTCTTTGTAATACAATTGTTTTATGGTCACGGAGCCAATGCCATCAATCTTCATAAGGTTTCCTTGCCGTTCTTCAAACACCGCCTTTGCCGAACCACAATGGTTGATGAGTTTTTTTGCCGTGATATCACCAATGTTGGGGACATTTTGCAAAGCCAAAAGATACAAAAGTTCTTGGTCGGTCATTCCTATCTGTTTGATTTATAAATTGAACAAAAAAACCACATTGCAATGTTAATAAATAGTCGCAGACCAATTTGATGCCGCATCATTTTTTTTTAAATTTGTCACCATGAGCATCGAAAGCCACATAAGTGATCTTCTATACAGGTACGACTGTGTCGTGGTGCCTGGTTTTGGGGCTTTTTTGACCAAACGGATTTCAGCAAAAATACACGAATCCACTCATACGTTCTATCCGCCAAAAAAAGTACTATCTTTCAACGAACAGTTACAGGACAACGACGGGTTGCTTTGCAGCCATATAGCAGAAGTGGAGAAATTACCTTACGGTATTGCTTTGCAAAAAATTTCCGACCAGGTAAAATCGTATAAATCGTTTATGATGCAGGGTGAAAAATTAGTGCTTCAGAACATTGGTGAAATGACCCTGAACCCTGAAGGAAAACTCAATTTTGAACCTTCTGGCAGTATCAATTATCTGACCGATTCTTTCGGGTTGGCGCATTTTACAGCTACTTCTGTTGTGCGTGATACCCACAGGGAGACTGTTGAAGCCATCGAGCAAACAACTCCCATAAGCATCACTCCCGAAAGACGCAAAAGCATCAGGCCGTTTTACAAATACGCAGCAGTGGCAACAATTGCATTGGTTCTTGGCGGTGTGGCAGGATCGGCATATTACGCATCACAAATTGAAGCCCACAACCTACTGGCCCAAAAACAAGCCAACGAGCGTCTGGATGCAAAACTCCAAGAAGCTACTTTCGTCATAGATAACCCGCTGCCATCGGTTACCCTTACCGTGGACAAACAAGCGGGAAACTATCATATCGTTGCAGGTGCGTTTAGGATTGAGGAGAATTCAAACAAAAAAGTAGAACAGCTAAAAGCCCTTGGCTACAATGCCAGAAACATTGGGCCAAACCGCTATGGGCTTCACGAAGTGGTTTATTCGAGTTATGAAACCTCGGAAGATGCCCTGAAAGCGCTCCGGCAAATTCGCCGCGAACACAATTCACAGGCTTGGTTGATGGTCAAAAAGCTTCAATAATATTACCATTCCAGATTGTTTCTTTTTATTACCGATAAGTTTATTCGCCTTATCTTTGCCTGTCATTAAATCTTAAAAAGATGCAAGCAAGAACTCCCGAACAGTCCAGAACCATTATGACCGATATCGTGTTGCCAGGCGAGACCAATCCCATCAACAATCTCTTTGGTGGCGAACTTCTTGCCAGAATGGATCGTGCGGCAAGTATTGCTGCCAGAAGACATTCGAGGAAGATTGTGGTTACTGCCTCTGTAAACCATGTTGCCTTCAACCGATCGGTGCCATTGGGCAGCGTGGTTACGGTAGAAGCCAAGGTGTCAAGAGCTTTCAAAACCTCAATGGAAATCTATATAGATGTTTGGATCGAGGATCGCGAATCGGGAGACCGTACCAAAGCCAACGAAGGCATCTATACCTTTGTAGCCGTGGACGAGTCGGGCCTACCTGTGGAAGTCCCGGAACTATTGCCTGAAACCGATTTGGAAAAACAGCGCTTTGCAGCAGCATTACGCCGAAAGCAGTTGAGCTTGGTATTGGCGGGCAAAATGAAGCCCAGCGAGGCAACAGAGCTAAAGGCACTGTTTATGTGATCACATTTTGTAGATCCATCCTGAAGGGTCTTGTGGGACAGAACTCGTTCCGGCCTTAAAAATACTGAAGTTAAGGATGGTCTCGCCGGTAGTGGTGGTAAACACTTCGCCAATATTCTGTTTGGTACTTACCTTGTCTCCTTTTTTTACAAATACCTTTGAAAGGTTCTTGTAAGATGTAAAGTAGTTTCCGTGCTGTATCAATACTGCGGGATTACTGTTCTTAAAAACAATGACCGATGTTACGGTGCCTTCAAAAACGGCACGTACCTTGGCGTTTTTTTCCGTGGCAATGCGCACCCCGTTGCTCTGTATGGTAACCGTTGGGTCGATGGGCGAAGGTTGGGTCCCATATCGGGTTTTGACCACGCCTTTCTCAACTGGCCAGGACAATTTTCCCTTATTGGCCTCAAAACTTGCAGCAAGGGCTTTGGCTTCCGGGGTTAGGGCAAATCCAGTGGCCGTTTTTGTAGTGGTCTTGTCACCGGATTTTGCCGCCTTACGGTTGGCCTCTTCCATAGCTTCCTTGATCAATCGATCGATTTCTCGATCTATTCTGTCTGCTTCCTGCTGTCTTGTCTTGATCTGTGCCGCATAAGCATTCAGGTCTTTTCTGATGGTCGCTACCAGTTCTTGGTGTTCTTTGATGTCAGCCTCAAGTTCTTTTTTGGCAATTCTGTTTTCTTCGATAAGACGTTCCTTGTCTTTTTTTTGATTGAGGAGCGATGCGTTCAGTATTTGTAGTTTTTGGGTTTTGTCTTTTATCTCAAGCCCTTGCTGTTCCTGATGCCTGGTGTATTGCTTGATGTATTGCAAACGCTTATAGGCTTGTTTGAAATTCTCGGAGGACAGCAAGAACATCACACGGCTCTGTTCTGATTTGCTCTTGTACGATTTGACCACCATAGCGGCGTAATCTTTTCTGAGGGCTTCAAGTTGTTCCCTAAGGGTTGATATTTGGTTTTGGTTGTCGTTGATTTCTCGTGTGAGAAGATTTGCCTGCTCGTTGGTTACCTTAATGAGGTTCTGTCGCGCGCGCACTTTATTGTTTAGGTCTTCCACCATGGACACGACAGATTGTTCTTTCTTTTTATCGGCAATACGCAAACTGTTAATCTGTTGGATTTCTTTTTGCAACTCGATACGGCGCGCTTCGAGTTCTTGCTGTTTCTTACTTTGGGATTGCAGAGAGGAAACTATGGCAAGTGTCAAAAAAAAGGTCAATATGTGCTTGTGAAAAGGTGTCATTCAATTTCTATTTCTTTATATCCGGAAGGGATTTTAAATGGGAAGCGCAATTGTTCGTTAAGCTTCAGGGATTTGTATTCCAAATCGATTATGACTTCAGAATTATCTTCTACAGCCACAATATGGATGTTCTCGGGGATAATTTCCCTGTCTACTTTTTGGTACAACTTATAGTCCACCTGTAAAAAACGTTTTTTTATACTCTGGTACAACTGTTGCGAATCAAGTTTAAAATGGCTGGGGTTGAGCAGATAAAAAATCTCGATGCTTGCAGATTGTTCCTTGGGACTCAAAATATAGGAGGTTTCGCCGAAGGAAACGGCATAAGTGTCTTCGACAGGTGCAAAAATCATTTCACCCAAAAGCAAATTCTGCAGCTTGTAAAAATCCAGATCAATGCCCAAAACCTTGGATAGCAAGGAATAATCGCCGTCAAAATATTCATTGTCAAGCTTGCTGTAATATTTGACGCTTTCGGGAGTGATATAAGCTCTTACCAAATCGAGAGTGGCATTCAGCCATATGGCCTTGTCCTTTTCCATTCTTAAAGTGACCGAAAAACCATTGGAGCGTTTGCCCTCGGTATAATCTATTTTTACCTTTGCTTGCAGCGTTTTAAAATCCGGTGCTTGCTTGTTGTTTTCTTTGATGAGCTGCCTTGCCGTGATGGTTTCTTTAATGGGCGCAGTACCCGTAAGGCTTTTGGAAGTTTTGCACCCGTACAAAGCAACAAAAATAACTGTAAGACAAATGAATTTTAAGTGGTTCATTGTTGTTGGGATAATGCTTCTGCTTTTTTGGCAAACGCTTGCGATTGGGGAATATTATTGTCCAATTTGTAGGCAATGCTCAATTGGTTGTAAAAATCAGCTTCCATTTTTATGTCTTCGATGAGGTAGTCCAATCCTGTTTGGAGCGAAACTATGGCTTGTTTTGGCTGTTTTTGGTTATTATTGGCCACTCCGTTGATCAGGTACAAGATGGGTTGTGCGGGGTAAATCTCAATGGCTTGCTGGCTTTTTTGCAGGACCTTATCGTACATGCCCAAATCCAATTGGAGCAACAAAACCTCGCGAACGACAGGAAAATTATTAGGTTCTTTCGCCAAAGCTTCTTCCAGGTACTGGAGTGCCTTGGCCTTATCGCCAAGTTTAAGGTAATACTGTCCTATATGTATGAGTGTCTTACTGTCTTTATCGGTATCGATTATTGAGGTTATTTCGATGAGGTCTTTTTCGTATTGAGGATGAGTTGAAACAAAATTCACAAAGTCATTGAATACCTTGGCTTTTGAGTCTGGATTGACTTCGGGAGCCGTAAGCGCAATTTTCATGGAAATGAGGGCATTTGGCAGGTCATCGATATCCAAATAAAATTTGTACAAAGCCAGGTGCACCAACACTGATTCCGGATGTTGTTTGAGCAGCTCTTTGGCGGCCTCAAAAGCCTTTTTGGTATTGCCTGCTTCACTGTAGCGATATATCAATCGGAGGTGGTTTTCTTCATTTTTAGGGTCAGATTTGATGCGCTTTTCGAGATTCTCGATACGGTCTTCATCTCTTCCGGTTATACTGTAAATCTGATTTCTCAACACGTCCCTGTCATGGTTGATGCCAAATTCCTTATCCAGTTGGTCCAAAATTTTTAATGCATCGTTGTATTGTTTGGCCTTAATGTAAAGTTCGGCGAGATCCTGTCTGTAATCGGGATGGTATTTGACCAATTGCTTGACCGTTTTTATTGCCTTGACGTTATCGCCCTGCAGGTTGTACACTTCGTAAAGCTCATCAAGAAACCATTCGTTGTCCGGCTCTCTTGATACGGCTTTTTTAAGTGCTTCTTCGGCAGCACCAAAATTTTTGAGGGCTATATAATTTTTGCCAAGTTCATAATAAACAACCGTTTTTGAGTCATCGATTTTTTGGCATTTGAGGAGCGCATCAATGGCTTTTTGGTAGTTTTCGATAGCACTCTGCTTAAGGGCTTCAAAAAAGTTTTCTTGAAACATGTCTTCGGCATTGCCCAAATCATCGTGCGGCCTTTGGTTAAAATCCACTTGTGCACCAAGAGTCAAGGAAGCCAATAACGTCCCGAACATAAAAACCACTATGAGTGCGCGTTGTTTCATCTTAATTTGATTGTCCAAAAACCGTTCCAAGACATTTGTTTGGTTTTATTCCAAAACAGAATAGTCTCCAATGCTCACTGCATTGAACTGGCCATCAAAATAAACATGGTTACCTATCATGGCTTGGTCCAAATTAGCATTTTTTATGGTGCTGTGGTTTTGGATTAGGCTATTTTTAACGGTTGAACTTTCAATTATGCAATGTTCTCCAATGGAAACATTGGGGCCGATGGTGGCATTGTTGAGCACCACACCGTCGCCAATAAAACAGGGTTCGATGATTTTTGAGTTATTCCTTTGAACGGTTGGGGCAACCATATCTTCAAGGTCGTCTTGCTTAAGGAAACCCAACATTTTGGAGTTGGTCTCAACGGTAACGCTTTTGTTCCCACAGTCCATCCATTCATCAACTTCGCCCGTTTTGAACACCTTTCCGTTGGCCATCATACGCTTGATACCGTCATTGATCTGGTACTCACCGCCATTAACGATGTTATTATCAAGAACGTGCTGCAGTTCTTGTTTTAGGATCTCGGAATTTTTAAAATAATAAATACCGATGACGGCCAGATCGCTGACAAAGGTTTTGGGTTTCTCGACAAGTTCGATAATTTCGGCCCGCTCGTTGAGTTTTACCACTCCATAAGCTTCAGGATCTTGTACCTGTTTTACCCATATAACGGCATCGGCTTCCGGGTCGAGGTTAAAATCGGCCCTGATGAGCGTGTCGGCATAGGCGATAACGGTCGGGCCACCCAACGAATCCTTGGCGCACATGATGGCATGTCCGGTACCAAGTGGCTGGTCTTGACGGTAAATGGATGGTTTTGCTCCCAAATCTTTCGCCAATTTGTTAAGGCTTTGCACGACATCATCCCCAAAAAAAGCAGGATCGCCGAGTACAAATGCGATTTCTTCAACAGGTTGTTTCAGCACTTTGGCAATGTCTTTGACCAACCGGTGTACGATGGGTTGCCCGGCCACCGGAATCAAAGGCTTTGGCACTGTTAGTGTATGTGGGCGAAGCCGCGATCCGCGACCTGCCATTGGTACTATTATTTTCATGGTTTTGTCATAAATCCCTTCCAGCAGAGGGGTTGTTTTTTTTGTTAATTTTTTTGGTTAAGCAATTCCAGCTTATTTCGTGCCCGTACTTCCAAAACCACCACTACCTCTTTCACTGTTTTCGAGTTGTAAGGTTTCGACCCATTCTGCACGTTCGTGACGTGCAATGACCAACTGTGCTATACGCTCACCGTTGTTGATGGTATATTCTTCATTAGAAAGATTGACCAAAATCACCCCTATCTCGCCCCTGTAATCGGCATCTATGGTGCCTGGTGCGTTGAGTACCGTGATCCCGTTTTTGGCCGCCAGTCCGCTCCTTGGCCGTACCTGTGCTTCAAACCCAACCGGAAGTTCGATAAAAAGCCCTGTGCCAACAATGGTTCTTTCAAGCGGTTTCAGCACTCTGGATTCTGAAATACTGGCGCGCAGATCCATACCTGCAGATGCCAAGGTTTCATAGTTGGGTAGTGGGTGGCTCGATTTGTTTATAACCTTTATGTCCATCATTCGATTATTTAATAATAGTTGTATCTGTTCTATGCTTAAAAAACATTTGCAGCTCCTTTTTTTCGAAAAGCAAAACAATTCCCAAAAATACTAAAACTATCGCTGTACCCATTATGTAATTGTCGTTATATCTGTATGAAAAAAAACAGGCCAATGCCGACAGCCCGATGTAGGCGCCTATTCTTGACAGATCGTAAGGTATCGGGTAGTGTTTTCTCCCAAGCAAATACGAAATAAGCACCATACTGCCATAAGCCGCCAGTGTGGCCCAAGCAGATGCCATAAAACCGATTCTTGGTATCATCAAATAGTTGAATGTAATGGTAATGATGGCGCCAATAATGGAAATATACATTCCGTAACGGGTTTTGTCTGTCAATTTGTACCAAACCCCAAGATTGAAATAGATGCCAAAGAACAGATTTGCCAAAAGAATTATGGGCACAATATCGATGGCTATCCAATATGATGGATCTCTAACGATAAGTTGCTTGAAAAAATCGAGATAAGCCACGGTAAGCACAAGGACGAGACAGCCGCAAATCACAAAATATTTCATAATGCGGGCATAGGTTTCCCGTGCATTTGCTGCCTTGGCATGGCTGAAAAAAAACGGTTCGGCGCCGAGCCTGAACGCTTGGATGAAAATGGTCATGAACACTGCTATCTTATAACAACCGCTGTAGGCACCGTTGATAGCCTTCCCTTCAAGGGCCGGCAACAACCATTTGTCAAAATTTTCGTTGATCACGAATGCCAGGCCAGCCACCATAACCGGCCACCCGTAGTTCCATAGTTGTTTGAATATGGGGGTACTGAATTGCCATTTGACCCTGAAAAAATAGGGTGTGAGCAATAAAAGCGTTACAATGCTTGCGGCCAGGTTGGCAATAAAGATGTACTGTACCAAATCGTCAGTATCATATCCGGGGAAATTGAGCCCAAAATAGGGAATGGCCCAAAGAAAGAAAAAATTGAGGATTACATAGATGGCTACGTTTGCCAATTTTATGGCCGTGAATTTTATAGGACGGCCCGTTGCCCGCAAATATGCAAATGGTGCCACCACCAAGGCATCGAGCACCAAAACGCCTATAAGGAGGTTGAAATAGTCTTTTCTTAACCCCACAAACTCGGCAAGTGGCGCATTGAACCCCAAAACCAGCACCAAGAACACCAAAGACGAAACCGTGAGGCTTAACAAAGTTGTAGAGAATACCTTGCCCTTGTCATCACCGGTGCTGAAAAACCTAAAAAATGCTGTTTCCATGCCATAGGTAAGCAACACATTGAAAAATGCGGCATAGATATAAAAAGTGGTATTGTCAGAATAGCTTGTTGTGGCAAGTTTTTCTGTATGTAGCGGTACCAAAACAAAATTCATTAGCCTCGGAAGAACCGTAGCCAGACCGTAAATAAAAGTGTCCTTAAAGAAGGTTTTTAAAGTGCCCAAGTTTGCCGTTTGAAATGCTAATGTACAGTATTATGTTCCTATTTGCAATATTGGTTTTCGTTCACTTGCCTTCGTGTACTATTGCTTGTGTTAATCCTATGGTACCACTCATTTTGGCACACATCAAAATCTTCTGCTTTACACCAGGGCCCATCAAAATTATATATTTTTGATATCGTGTTGGGTGTCAATAACATAAAAAACATCTGTCATACTTTTTGTCGTGTATCACAAAATCTCTAATACAAAAAGACGTCAATAAAAAAAGCCTTGCAAGTTGCAAGGCGTAAATTTTATATGTACATAAGTATTATTCTTGGTCGTCCAGAGTGGCCAAAGAACTATCGCCCAAACGATCATATATAGAAGGTGGGCCGTTTTCATAATAAGTACCTGCCTTTTCGTTCAAGTTGGAAATCTTTACATATTTTGTCGTGCCATTTTCTTTGTAACTGATGACACACTCATCGGGGTTTAGGTCAAATGGGTAATCGGCAGGTTTTTCGGGATATTCCCAAGTGTAGTCTTTGTTGCTGTTTTTCATAACGGCGCTGTACATGCCTTTGCTTTTCACCAATTTTCCCTTGAGGTTCCTGAAATATACATTTTCGAGCACTACATTTTCATCATTGGTAACGTTTGGCAAAAACACATTGATACCGGTGCCGCCAACGTGTATGCCTGCATACCATTCTTGAAAATTCACTTCATTTAGTTTAAAAACCGTATGCTTCTGAAATGGAGCGGATGCGTTTGGCCCCGATTGGGACTGGGCAGAGGCACTGCCAAAAAAAACAATGCAGAAAGCGGTGGCACAGAAAGCCGTTTTAAGTAGGTTCATCGGATATTGGGTTAAGATTTGGACTTCAAATGTAGAAAAAAAATTGAGCCGACAACTTAAAATTTAGAGTTTTTCGACAAAATACATTGTTTCGTCCGATTTTTTGCGCGTTTCGTCCGATTTTTTAAGCTCTCTACAACTCAATATTTGATGGAGACAAAAACTATAGATCAAATTTAGAGCAAGCACATACCATTCAATAATGGCGAGGTATTTTTTGTTTTATTTTCATCTTGGATGACCAATATATACTTCCACGCTTTCAAATTTGCAAATTGGGCTTTATAATTTAAAGATACCTCCAACATTAAAACTCATATAAAAATTATTGCCCTTTTTTTCTTTAGTAGTTTTTGTCAGTCCCCACATATTTGCATTTTCAATAGCAATACTGAATTTTGGCGAAATCTCAAATTTATATCCTATTCCTCCATTTATCCCTACTTGAAAAGTGTAGGCAATATCTTTTATGTCAACATACCCGCTGCCATCATAATAATCTGCCTTTGCTCCTATCAAAGTTCCTATACTTACTCCGTAATTTAAATACCATTTTCTTGTACTTCCAAAATGTAATTTCATAGTCATAGGCAAGGTTATATAATTTGTCGTTTCAGAATAATCACTGTTGAAAAATGCAAAATAAATTTTTTCTGTACCCATATGCTGATATAACAAACCTGAACGAATGCTCCACCTGTCGTTTAAAAAGTAATCTCCAAATAATCCAAATTGAACTCCCGAAATAGGAGGTGCACTTAATACAACAGAATGAAGGTGATAAGAAGCACTATATCCTATTATTGGAGCAAATTCAATATCTCCTTTTTCACGTATCTGTGACATACCCAAAAAAGGAAATGAAATCAAAAAACAGTAAACTATCTTTTTCATAGCGTTTTATTTTTTGTAAAGTTATTTAATGTAGGTAAAGTGTTTGCAGTGTCAACGTTTTGGTTGGGTTGAGGCTTGCCACTGGATGCTGTCCTAAAAATAGTGAATAATGACGTTGGGTGTACAGGTTTTCTTTTTTTAAAGGATATGGTAAACGCATTATCCAAATCTATCACACATCGCAATCGATTTTCAGAAGGATTGGTGGCATCAAAAACCACCGTTTGGAACAAGCTGATGTCCCGGCACAAAAAAACCCCGATCTTTCAATCGGGGTCAGAATAGAATACTGTTTTTATTAGCTGTTCAATGCCTCGGCGCCGCCAACGATTTCAAGGATTTCGTTGGTAATGGCCGCTTGGCGGGCTTTGTTGTAAGTCAGTTTTAACTGGTCGCGCAGTTCCGTAGCGTTATCGGTCGCTTTGTGCATGGCGGTCATACGCGCACCGTGCTCGCTTGCAAATGAGTCCCTTACTGCTTTGTAAAGCTGTGTTTTTAGCGATTTTGGGATCAATTGCTCAACGATTTCGGCTTTGCCGGGCTCAAAAATATAATCGGCATTGCCCTTGGCCCCGGTTTCTATCGGAACGATCGGCAAGAATTGTTCGGTAATGATCTCTTGTGTGGCGGCATTCTTGAATTTGTTGTAAACCAGCACAATCTTGTCTGCTTTGTTTGTCAAAAACCGATCCATCAACAATTCGGCTATGGCAGCGACATTGTCAAAGGTAAGGTTGTCAAACACCTCACTTTTGTTTGCAATAACGTCATTGGTTTTTTTAAAGGCATCATAACCCTTTTTGCCGATTGCCAAAATGGAAACTTGCTGGTTGGCGTAAGCACCGTTGACAAGGCTGTTTACCTGCTTGATGATATTAGAATTGAACGCTCCGGCCAGACCTCTGTTAGAAGTGATGACAACGATGAGTACCTTGTTTTGAGCTCTTTGTTCGGCAAATTTGCTTCCGGAATCGGCATCCAAAGTTGCACTCAAATTCTGCAATAGCTCCGTTAGCTTGTCAGCATACGGTCGCATCGCCGTAATGGCGTCTTGGGCTTTCTTCAATTTTGCGGCAGACACCATCTTCATAGCGCTGGTAATCTGCATCGTTGAAGATACCGAAGCTATCCTGTTGCGTATTTCTTTTAAGTTTGCCATAATTCAAGTTATGAGTTATGAGTTTTTGATGATTGCTACTAAAATCCGTATTAACTCCTCACGCTTTTCTTTCATTTCTTTTGGTACTTTTCATCCGGTTGTTTCGAGCAATTCTAACCAATATTTGGTTTCTTCTGCTTCCTTTAGTGCAATACCAAACTTATTTTTTAAATCTTTGGTGCTTACCGCCCTTTGAGCTTCTCTGGTGTTTGCCCCGATACTTGTTCTGCTCTTGGGTATTTGGGTTGCCAACACAAAATCCTTCTACTCTTTCAGTTTGTCAGTAAACAAATAATGTCAACAGCAAATTGAAAACTTTTGATTCGAATCGGGCTGTTTTCCATTGACATAAACTTAATTCACTAAAACAACCTTCAACTCTTAACTCCGAATTCTTAACTATTTTCTATATTTTGACGATAAATCCTTGGCCACGTTTGAAAGCGTGTCGGTCAGCTCGTCGGTCAATTTGCCTGCTTTTAAGGCAGAAAGCACATCGCTGTGTTTTGCCTTTAAAAACTCCAAATAATCGCGTTCAAATTCCTTAACATTTTCTACCGGAACATCCCTCAACAAGTTTTTGGAACCCGCATAAATGATGGCAATTTGGTCTTCAACGGTATATGGGTCGTTCTGTGCTTGTTTCAAGATCTCCACGTTGCGCTTTCCTTTTTCGATAACGTTCAGTGTAGAAGCGTCAAGGTCAGATCCAAACTTTGCAAATGCCTCTAACTCCCGGTATTGTGCTTGGTCCAATTTTAAGGTTCCGGCAACTTTTTTCATGGATTTGATCTGTGCGTTACCACCAACACGCGATACCGAAATACCTACGTTGATCGCTGGGCGTACACCAGAGTTGAACAAATCGCCGTCCAAGAAAATCTGTCCGTCGGTAATGGAAATAACGTTGGTCGGGATATATGCCGATACGTCACCTGCTTGTGTTTCAATAATCGGCAATGCCGTCAATGAACCGCCGCCTTTAACTACCGGTTTTAAAACTTCAGGAAGGTCGTTCATGCCTTTTGCAATGGAATCGTCATTGATGATTTTTGCAGAACGCTCCAACAAACGGGAGTGGAGGTAGAACACGTCGCCCGGATAAGCCTCACGCCCCGGTGGACGACGGAGCAACAAGGATACCTCACGGTAAGCTACGGCTTGTTTTGACAAATCGTCAAATATAATCAATGCCGGACGGCCGGTATCCCTAAAATATTCGCCTATCGCAGCACCTGCAAATGGCGCGTAAACTTGCATCGGTGCAGGATCGGAAGCGTTTGCGGCAACAATTACCGTATAGGCCATTGCGCCTCTGTCTTCCAAAGTCTGTGCTATATTCGCCACTGTTGAAGCTTTTTGTCCAACGGCAACATAAATACAATATACAGGTTGTCCTGCATCGTAAAACTCTTTTTGGTTCAGGATGGTATCGATACAAACGGTTGTCTTCCCGGTTTGACGGTCACCAATGACCAACTCGCGTTGTCCGCGTCCCACAGGAATCATGGCATCAATAGATTTGATCCCTGTCTGCAACGGCTCGGTTACGGGCTGACGGAAGATAACGCCCGGTGCTTTGCGCTCCAATGGCATATCATATAATGTGCCTCCGATTGGGCCTTTACCGTCAATTGGAGTGCCTAATGTGTCAACAACACGGCCTACAATCTCTTCGCCAACTTTTAGGGATGCGATACGGTTGGTACGTTTTACTGTTGAACCTTCCTTGATGGTTTTTGAAGGTCCCAACAATACGGCACCTACGTTATCTTCTTCAAGGTTCAAAACGATGCCTTCGAGTCCGCCTTCGAACTCAACCAACTCACCGTACTGAACGTTTGATAGACCGTAAACACGTGCAATACCGTCTCCAACAGTTAGCACCGTTCCCACTTCGTCCAATGAAGCGCTTGCTTCAAAGCCCGACAATTGTTGTTTTAAGATTGCTGATATTTCAGCTGGTTTTACTTCTGCCATTGCGTTTAAATATTTAGATGTCAGCAAGATTGTCCCTGCCTTTAACTCTTTAGTTTATAGTAAATTCTCTTTTAAGTTTGTTCAATTTATTGGAGATGCTCGCATCGTACTGAAGGTCGCCAACACGAAGGATAAAGCCTCCAAGTATCGATTCGTCTATCACATTGTTGATTTCGGCTTCTTTTCCGGTCAGCTCCCTGACTTTTGCCAAAACCATTTTTTTCAAATCTTCATTAAGCTGTACTGCTGTGGTTACTTTTGCAACCTGCGTACCGTGCTCTTGGTCATAAAGGCGGTTGTATTGTGATGCAACCTCACCCAAAATATCGATTCGCTTGTTTTGAATAAGCGTATCGACCAGATTGGTACTCCAGGTGCTAAAGCTGCCAAACACCGCCAACAATGCCGCTTTTTTTGTGGCCGTTGGGATCACGGGGCTTTGGAGCATCCCGTTGAGGTCTTTGTTTTCCGCAATGGATCTTGAAAGGAGCTTCATGTCTTCATTGACCGATGCATCGGCTTTATGTTCCTTTGCCAATTCCAAAATCGCTTTTGCGTAACGTATTGCTGCTCTGGTTTGTGCCATTGGTATTAGTTTAGTTTAGCGTCGCTCAACATGGACTCAACTAATTTCAGTTGTTTGTCTTTGTTGGACAATTCTTCGCGCACCACTTTTTCTGCGATGTCAATGGAGATTTCGGCCACTTGTTTTTTCAGTTCGAGCATTGCAGATTTTTTCTCGCTTTCGATGGCGGCCTGTGCCTGTTCGATCATTTTGTTTGCTTGTTCCTGCGCCTGATCTTTAGCGTCAGAAATCATTTTGTTCTTGATCTCACGGGCATCTTTCAGCATGGCTTCACGCTCTGCACGGGCTTCGTTAAGGATGCGTTCGTTATCTGCCTTAAGGTTTTCCATTTCCTTACGTGCGTTTTCTGCAGATGCCAAAGCGCTTTTGATACCATTTTCGCGATCTTCAACGGCGCCAAGGATTGGTTTCCAGGCAAATTTTCTCAAGATGAACAACAAGCACAAGAATGTGATGATTGTCCAAAAGACCAGTCCAAATCCGGGGGTTACTAAATCCATTTCTTATTGTGTGTTTCTAATTAATTTTAAATTTTTAATATACAGAAGCAACCAACCGTTGCCTCTGTATATCATTTGCTTTGTTTTGGATTATCCTTGCAAAAGAGCAACAACAACACCAAAAAGGGCTACCGCCTCAACGAAGGCAGCCAAGATCAACGCAGAAGTTTGGATTTTACCGTGCATTTCGGGTTGACGTGCCATAGCTTCCATGGCAGATCCACCGATTTTACCGATACCAAGTCCAGCTCCGATAGCCGCTAAACCAGCTCCAATAGCTGCAATTCCAGTAATAGTCATAGTATAAAATTTAAATTAATTAATGATGTTCTTCTTCTGTTGCCATACCAAAATATAGGGCTGACAAGATTGTAAATATATAGGCCTGTATGGCGGTTACCACTATTTCTATTACGGTAATGAACAGCGAGAACGCTACTGATACAGGTGCTATCAAAACAGTTTCAAAAATAAAAATCAACGACATCAATGCCAAGATAATGATGTGGCCAGCAGTGATGTTGGCAAACAATCGGATCATCAACGAGATCGGTTTTGTGAAAATACCGATCAACTCGATGGGCATCAAGAACAATTTCATTGCCACGGGAACGCCCGGCATCCAGAAAATGTGCTTCCAGTAGTTGGCATTGCCGCTAACGGTGGTAATGATAAAGGTGAACAGGGCCAAAACCATGGTAAACGCAATGTTGCCGCTCAAGTTGGCACCGTTCAAAATAGGGATAAGACCAAAAATATTGTTGATCCAGATAAAGAAAAATATGGTCAACAGGTATGGCATATACTTTTTGTACTTGTGCTCGCCGATCATGGGTCTTGCAATTTCGTCACGGACAAACACAACCAGCGGCTCCACAAAACCGGCGATGCCTTTTGGCACATTGCCTTCTGATTTATTATAGCTTCTTGCGGCGGTCACGAACAGCAATATGAGCACGATTGCTGACACCCACATCATAAAAACGTTGCGGGTAATTGAAAAGTTCCAAGGCTTCTTGGCATTGATCGGGTGGTGGTCTGCATCAAATTCAATAGCATGTGCACCATCGGTCAATTGGTATATATTTTCGTGATACTTAACGAATTTCATTCCGTTTTTCTCAACTATGTGATGGCCTGAATCGTCATGGTGAAATGCGCTGGACATGAACGTTACCAAACCATTGTCTGTCCAAAGTATAATGGGCAACGAAATGGAAACAGGCTTGCCGTTGATGTCGATGATGTGAAATTCATGCGCATCTTTTACGTGGTGCATGATCATTTCCTTGGCGTCAAACTTTTCTTTCTTTGGGTTTTCCGATGCTTCACCGGCAAAAACGGCAAAGGAAAACGATAACGAAAGAACCAAAAATAGGGTGTTTCTAAAGGTGCTAAATGTCATTCCGTGTGGCTTAAAAATACCTTGCTTTAAATTCCGTGCAAATGTACGCACAATTAGTTAATTGGCAAATACTTTTTTTATCAATATTAATTGGATGATTTTTAGGGGTTTTTCTGAAGCAGTTGGGCTACAGAATACACTTCAAAAAACAGGAAAAGGAAGTACGGGATAAAAAAGTTGAACACGTCTGGCTGTTTTTTTTCGAAATCCGAAAGGATCAGCGGTAAAAGAAATACTACGGCCATGACCATTTTTACGAGCGATGCCGTCATGAATACCCCGAACACATCGGTCTTTGCTTTAGAAAGCCGGTAATTGACAATGGTAAACAGGGCTGTGGTAACCAGAGCGTGAAACCCATAGATCTGCCAAAGTGGAAAGAAAAAATCCACATTTTCCGCAAAATGTGCTATCAAGTAGGAATGTGCCGCAAACAACAAGACGGCAAAAGCCGTGATTTTGAGCATGAATGGGATCTGTTGCTTGGTAAATGCTTCGTTCATTTATCGTCTTCTTTTGAGTTTGCGATAATCTGTCGGACAACAAATATGATGGCACCAATGACCGAACCCAATGAAAAAACCAGTGTAAACCAGTTGTTCCGGTTTGGATAATGCGCATCAAGTTTTACGCCAACGTAAGTACCAATGCCAATAATGGCAAACATCTGTATGGCAATGCTTGAATAGCGTGCGTACGAACTAAGCTGATTGGCCTTCTTTTGGTCGTTGCTGTTCTGGTGGTCTTTGTCCGCCATTGCCCAATTCTTTTATGGCGCCTTTCATCGTGCAGGTAGCGTTAAAGGTCGCTCCGGGTTCCACCGCAAGTTTTGACACCTCGACTTCACCTTCTACATAGGCGGTAGATCGTAGGGACAATGTGTCGGAAAGGATCAGTTTTCCGGAAAATTTGCCCTCTATGTCAGCATTTGCGCCGGTGAGCGTTCCTTTGATGATGCCTGTTTTTCCGATGACCACTTTGCCCGGGGTTTTTACGTTGCCCTGTACGGTGCCTTCGATTCTAAAATCGCCGTCGCTCACAATGTCACCTGTGATAACGGTTCCTTTTGCAAGCGCATTTTGGTTCATTCCTGTTTCTGTTGCCATAATTTCTTTTTTTGTTCCTGAAAACATAGGTTAATTTAATTAATTTGGGTTGCTATATAATCGTTTAGGTTTTTGTGCATTTGCACAATACCATAATTATCGGACGAAATTGCAATGTATGGCCTTATAATCTTGGATTTGCGTTCTGTGAGCAAATCTGCAAAACCACTGGCGCCTTGAATGCTTTTCAGTCCGTGCACCACAACAAAAGTGGTGTTGGGGTCATAAACATCTATGGAAGTGGTAAGAACGTAATATCTAATCTGTTCAATTTCTGCATCAATTTTTTTGGCAAATTCTTCAATTTCCTGTTTTGCAGAACTGTTAAATTGGTAGATTACATAAAAATTGTTTGAAAGTTCTTCTTTCACAAAATCTTTTTTCGAAAGTGGGGGGATGACCTTTTTCAAAATTTCTTGTGCGTGTTTTCCCTCTGGTGAATTGGGATAATTCAACGCAATGAAATTGACGCCTTCCCTATATGCTTCAAAACCATGCAAACGAGCTCTGGCCGACGCTTTTAAGATTTCAAATTTTGGCACAATCGGTTCGCCCTCAAATTGTTGTGCATATAATGTGGCGCTGTCTATGACCTCTTGATAATTTTGGTTGTTGAACGCTTCGTACAATCGTTCGTAAAGGCTTTCGGGGCTGTTCTCGTCTTTTGCCAATAGCGATTCGGGATTTCTCAAAATATCGGCATAGCGAGAGTCCGGATAATTGTTGATGATGTCTTGTTTTACCATTTCTGCTTTGGGGTGGTCGTCCAGTTCTTGGTAAATTTTATAAAGGTTATACTTTGAGGGCAGTATCAATCGGTCTTCGGGGTCGTTTTGCAAGAGTTTTACAAATCTGTCTGCCGCAAGTTGGTTTTCTTTGAATTTTTCCTTGTAAATTGATCCTAACTGGTAGTAAGCAAAATTGCGTTCTTTTGCCAGACTGTCCAACAATTTGGGTTCCGTGGGAATCATATCCACATAGAACTGTGGGTCAAAGCGTTCTTCATCGGAGAGGTTGGTAAGGATAGCATCGGGGGTTTGGCTATTGGGGGCGTTGATACGTGTGTCTGACAGCCTCCAATTGTCCTTTAGCGAACGGTCGCCCCAAATCTTGATGAACTCGTTTTTGCCAAAAGCCACTGTAGATGGGTTGTAGAAATAGAATTGTTGTTGGCTCCTATCGCCCATTTCTCTTTTGGATGCGTCATTTATAAGGTTTCTGTTTGTGTCGTTGCCCGTTACCAGTCCCGTATTATTGCTTTTTTGTGCTTCGGCCTTTTCCTTTTCGGCTTTTTCTTTTAATTGATTGGCGTAATTGGTAAAAAAGGCCAACTGTTCCTCCTTTGTAAGGCTTGCAAGGCGCAAGATGCTGTCGTTATTGTTTGCAATGTCTTCATAATGGATGACATCATCAAGGTTTTCACGTTTTCGTTTTATGGCGCGATAGGGTTTGCTGTTTACAACCATGTTGTTCATGGTGCTGTCATAATAAGCCCCGGCCATTTTGTATCGGGCGGCATCAAAAGCCATGTCGCCAAGGGTTCCGTAATCGGCTGCTCGAAGCGGCTTGTCTGTTGATTGTGAACGGAGCGACTTATTGTAATATGCAACTGCTAATGAGTCTGCGCCGGTTTGCCTGTGAAATTCGGCTATCCTATAATAGATTTTTCCAAGAAAAGGTCTGTTTTCACGGTCTTCTTCCAATGTAGTGAGGTATTCCAAAAAGGCGGTTTTATCGCCGTTTTCGAGGTCGAAGTTTGCAGCTCGCGCCAAATGGGCGTTAATGTAATAGATGCGCGGAATTTTTCTGTGGAGTTCAATGACTTTGTCAAAAGCCATGTTGGCGCTGTCTCTTTGTGCTTTTTCGTTGTATAGTTGTCCGATGATGAAATTGTACCTTGCTTTTTCGTTGTGTTTTTTGGTATGTTGCCGGGCAATTGCCAATTGGGTTATGGCGCTGTCTTTTGCATTTAGATTGATGTAAGCCTGTGCCATACTCGCGGTGGCATCTGCCAGATCTTGTGGCTCAAGTTCTTCTTGTTCTATGAGCTTTTTGAGGTTTTTGATGGCGAGCTCGTTGTTTTCGAGACGGATGTTCGTTTTTTCGCGCCACACTTTTGAGGTGTTTATCTTATCGCTTGCGGGATATTTGTACAGAATATAATTGAATGCTTCAAGTGCCGGTATGAAACGCTGGTCAAAATAACGTGCCTTTCCAAGCAAGAGGTAAGCTTCGTCTATTTGTGGGTTGTGTTCTTTGCCATTGATGTTCATGCCGTGCGTTTGAACGGCTTTTATGGCTTTGTTTTCTGCTCTTTCAAAATCGGTGTTTTTTGCCTGTCCGGGCAGCATGACCTCTTCGCTTACCTGCATGCGCTCCACGGGCAGCAGCTCCCAATAGTTGTCGTTAAAGCCATTATCGAGGCTTTCCCTGCCTTTATCTAGGGCGATGTTGCCATTGTAGAGAATATTGTACTTTGTGCCCAGGGCATGGAAATTTCTGTTTATGAACGTGTCGTTTTTGCGCGAACAACCAATGGCAGCAAATGCCACCACAAAGAGAGCCAAGGCTTTATAAGTAGATTTCAACGTTTTGCGTTTGGTTTATAGATAACTAAAAACGGTTGCAAATAGTATGCAATGCCGTAAAAATAAGCATCTTTTTGAATTATTCCGAAAAAAGGCGCTCATTTCGATGATTGGTCACTGTCCACAAAAGCTCTCAAAAAGGCAACTATCCCGCAAAATGGGCTTCAAGTTCTTTTAGGGTTGCGGCTCCGGTCTGGAGATCCTTGATGACGTTCCCTTTTTCGAGTACCACAATACGTTCACAGACTTCGGTAACATGCATTAGGTCGTGGCTTGATATCAATATGGTAACGCCTTTGGTTTCGGCAAGTTCCTTGATGATTTTTTTTAAACGGATCTGTGTGGTGGGATCCAGATTGGCGAACGGTTCATCAAGCACGATCACTTCCGGGTTACCGATAAGAGCCGCCACTATTCCCGCTTTTTTCTGATTGCCCTTGCTCAAATCGCGGAGGTATTTTTTCTTGTTGATAATCTCTCCGTTGAAAAAATCTTCAAATTGCGCCACAAAAGTGTCGATATCGGCCTTGTTCTGTCCACGCAATTCACCAATAAAATAAAAATATTCTTCGGGCGTAAGGTAACCGATCAAAAAACTTTCGTCGATGAACGAAGACGTGAACGATTTCCATATTTCACTTTCATGCACCAATATATTATTGTTCTTGATGTGCCCGGTTGTGGGTTGGATCAAGTCAAGCAAGAGGCTAAAGAATGTTGTTTTTCCTGCGCCATTATTTCCTACAAGGCCAAAGCTTTGTCCTTTGGGGATGTCAAGGTTTTCTATATTGAGTACCGTAACGCCGTTATATGTTTTTGAAAGATTAGAAACTGAGATCATGCGTGTTTGTTTTTAATTGTCCTCACTAAAGGCACTTATCATTTTATATTTTGAATCTTGATATTTTGATGTGATAAACTTCATCAGTTTTTGGTGGAACACCATTCCCAAAAGTCCCAAAATGACCAGTATGGCGATGCCGGCTTCAAAATTGATGGTGTAATAGGCAATGGCAAAAATGACCATGGGCAGGAACATCAGCGGAAAACCGATGATCCACTGCACGGCTCCGGTGCCTTGATAGTTGAAAGCCGCGCGCTGATTGAGGTCTATTTTCTTTCGGTTGAAAGAGCCTCCAAAGAGCATTATGTGCGTATTGACACCGATATTGTAAACCGCGGCGCCAAAATGTGCCAATAAGATTTTCCATCCGAAATACACATACGGAATGCTCAATACAAACAGTGCCACAACGCTCAAGGCCATCAACACAAATTTTGACTTCAAATAATCTTCATAAGTGATGTTTTGGCTCATCAATAGTTTATAATAGCCGCTGTCCCATGCCGGTATAAATTGACCGAAATTGATCAGGAAAATACCGGTCACAAAAATGCCTATGAAAGGAAAAATCCAAGGGAGCTCGCTGTACATGGGTTGTGGATAGAAAAACAATCCATAAAGCAGACCGATGACCAGGATAAAGACACTGGACCGAGGCCGCTTGTTGCGCCAGATAAGTTTTAGGTCGAGTTGCATGAAAGGTGCCATCTTGCCAAAACGCCTTGTCCAAGCCATGTCGGCAACCTTAACCTCTTCTACCTTGGATTTAAGCGAACTGTCCAAAAAGAGTTTTCCACGGAGAATCTTGTAATTGATGCTATAAAGCCCTATCAGAAGCCCCACAATTACCAGCACGTTAATGGGGTTGGCAACAACCGACATAAAACCTGCAGAAACCATTTGTGAAAAATTGACGATTCCAAAATATTCAAGGGCAAAAAGAGCGGAAGTAAGCAAGATCAAGGGTAAAAATGAAAGTTCGCTCTCTGCTGTCAAACTCTCGATGATAAAATTCAGAAAGTTGATGCACAGCGTTACCAAAAGCACCAAAAAAACCCATGCCACAACACCCACAGTTTCATAGCCTTCAAAAACAAGTACTGCGGCAAACGGCACGGCAGCAAAAAGCGGCAATAAATTGAGAAACGAAACGGCCGACTTGGCAAGCACAAAGTGTAGGATACTGCTACGCTTTATGGGCAATGTAAGCAATGGCTTAATGCTCATAACCGGAAGTTTCTGGAAGAAAAAGCGAACCAAAAGGTCGATGATGATCCAATAAAAAAAGAAGTCATTGACCAAAAGAAACGGGTCATTATCGGGGTATAGCTCTTTTAAAATTGGATAAAGCGCCAAGCCGCCCATCAAGAACACCACAATGAAATAGAGTGCAAAAAAAACCAAGAGCAAGTTTAACCCAATGCTCTTTTGCCAATAGGACGAGCGGAAATACTGTTTCCACTCCAATGCGAGAAAATGTCGAATCATTTTATTAAAAAATGTATTTGCCTATTAGTAATAATAAAACTGTTTTTGTTACTGACAAAATTAATTCCGTAGAATGTTTTTACTTTTGCAAAAAAAACAATGTCGCAATTCCATTCTTTAAAAATTGGTGATATCCACAAGGCCACCGATTCCTGTGTTGTCATCACTTTTGAAGTAACCGAACAACTCAAGAGCGCTTTCCGCTTTAAGGCGGGGCAATATCTTGCCATAAAAACACATCTCGACGGGAATGAAATCCGAAGGGACTATTCCATCTGCAGTTCACCAAACAGTGGCAAGCTCCAGGTCGCGGTAAAAGCCGTTAAAGGCGGGTATTTTTCGAATTTTGCCAATACTGTGCTAAAAGCAGGCGATACCCTGGAGGTTGCCGCACCAAACGGTCGTTTTGTGTTTGAACCCAATGCTTTGCAATCAAGAACCATCATGGCATTTGCGGCGGGAAGCGGTATCACACCCGTGATGAGCATCATGAAAACATTGCTCGAGGAAGAGCCCGCGAGCACTTTTGTCCTCATGTACGGCAATAAGTCTCCTGAAGACACCATATTTTTTTCGGAAATTGAGCAATTAAAAACACAATACAACGACCGCTTAAAAGTCCATTATGTGTTCAGTCAGGTAGAAGTGGATAATGCGCTATTTGGCAGGATTGAAAAAAGCACGGCCAATTTTATCCTGAAGAACAATTATGGCGGTACGGCCATCGACCAATATTATCTCTGTGGTCCGGAGCCCATGATTCACGCCATTAAGGATATGCTTTTGGATCAAGGCACCAATAGTTTGCAAATTCATTTTGAACTTTTTGCAGTGACTACACCGGCAAAACCCTTGCCCGAAGACATGCTCCCAGAAGGCAAAACCAAAGTGACCGTCATCCTTGATGACGAAGAGACTTCTTTTGTCATGGATCCAAAAAAATCGGTTTTGGAAGCTGCTTTAGCGGAAAACCTTGACCCGCCTTACTCCTGTCAGGGCGGTATTTGCAGTAGTTGTTTGGCTCGTCTTAAAGAAGGCGAAGTAAAAATGCGACAGAACAATATCTTGACCGACAGCGAAGTCGAAGAAGGGTTGATACTTACCTGCCAATCACATCCTATAACACCAAGTATCAAGGTGGATTATGATGATGTTTGATTAGTGGCGGTTGTTTGCTGCGCGCTCAACACTTAACACTATTTTTTCAACAGGGATACTTCGCATCACATCGTCATATCCTTTTACTTTTTTATTTCCATAAACCGATGTGGGAAGCAGGGGATATTGATTGATATCGGCAGTTAAGCAATATTCCGGAGGTTGGTTATAGGGAGCAAATCCGGCAAAAGGATGTGTTGCGCCCCAAAGCGTAATGGTCTTTACACCAAGAAATGCTGCGATATGTCCATTACCGCTATCCATCGAAAGCATTACGTCAAGGTTTGAAATAAGTTGCAGCTCTTCGGAAAAAGCCAGTTTTCCTGCAACCACAACTATGTTTTCTTTTTGTTTTGCCAAAGCATTAAGTTTCTCGATTTCTTCTTTTCCTCCACCAAAAAGAAAGATTTTGGTATCGCTTTTCGATGCCAACCCATCAATTACCTTCTGCATTAAATCCAACGGATAAACTTTGCTTTCATATTGGGCAAAAGGGGCGATTCCAATCCATTTTGTCCTTCTGTCAAAGGGCTTAATCTCGCCGGAAACAGCAAGTGTGCTTTTTGACAAAACCGCTTTTTCGGGATACTTCGGATTGGATAAATCAACGGAAAAGCCCAATTTTTTAAACGTGGACGCATGTCTTTCGGCCATTGGTTTTACCGGCTCAAAGACTTTGTTTTTCAATCGGGTCAAGGCGCGTTTTTCGGCTCTGCCTTTATTGGTAAATGCGACTTTGGTTCCGGAGAGCGCAAACAATGTGCGCACAATCTGCGAGCGCAGAACATTGTGCAGGTCTGCAACGGCATCGATATCCCGCTTTTTTAAATCTGCAAACAATTTCAACAAGCCCAATAAACCTTTGTGCCTGTTTTTTACATCAACGCCAAAAAAATCAACCTGGGGGATGCCTTCAAAAAAAGGCTTGAAAAACGGTCGTGAAACTACCGTAACCTTCAGGTTTTCGTGTTGCGACACCAAGGCTCGGATAACCGGAACGGTCATGGCAACATCGCCCATAGCGGAAAGACGGATTACGGCAATATGCATGGTTTTTTGTGGCATTCCGTTGGCAGTTGCAGTCAATTGGTCGCTTTTCTAACTGAAACCTGTGTGCAAAAACTATTTTTTGTTCTGATACAGCACCGGATTTAAGTCATCGTCATTGTACATTTTCATTTGCTTATAGACTTTCATGAACTTGTCGCCGTTAGCAATATCGGTGAGCAAATCGTTGATTGAAGTAAACATGTCGTTTTTTTGGTCAAGCAGAACGTTTAGCTTTTCTTGGCATTTGGCACGGTGTTCTTGCGTGGCATCCGGGCGGGTTGCTTCTTCGTTCATGTGGTAGATTTTCAATGCCAAAATAGACAAGCGGTCAATGGCCCATGCCGGACTTTCGGTGTTGATTTTTGCATTTGGTTTGGCCTTAACCGAAGCGTATTTTTGAAGAAAATAGCTGTCGATGTATTCAACCATATCGGTCCGGACCTGATTGGAAGCATCTATTTTTCGTTTTAAGTCCAAAGCATCCACGGGATTGATATTGGGGTCGCGGATAATGTCTTCATAATGCCATTGTACGGTGTCAACCCAATTTTTGGCATACAAAAGATATTCAATACTTCCTTTTTCATAAGGATTCGAAACCGGTTGGTACACATCGTCAACAATGTGATAATCATTGATAGATTGTTCAAAAATGGGGAAGGCAAATTGTGAAAACATAGGATTGGTTTTTGAAACGGTAAATATACGCCTAAAATAATTAACTTTACGACCGTTAATCTGTTATGTCCCAACTATGCATATACACCACATTACCGAAGAAAATTCTATTTTGAGTACCTTTGTTTCCGAACTGCGCGATGTCAATATTCAAAAAGACAGTATGCGCTTCAGGCGGAACATTGAGCGCATCGGCGAGGTTCTTGGGTACGAGTTGAGCAAAAAACTGCGTTACGGTTCCAAGCAAATCACTACGCCGCTCGGCATCGCAACCGCCAATCTTCCTGAAAACGAGATTGTGTTATGCTCCATTTTGAGGGCCGGTGTGCCATTGCACCACGGGCTGTTGAACTATTTTGACGATGCGCAGAATGCGTTCATTTCCGCCTATAGGCAACACCAGAAAAACCCCGAAAGCTTTGAAATAGTGGTAGAGTATTTGGCCTGCCCACCATTAAGCGGCAAAACCCTGATCCTGGCAGATCCGATGTTGGCGACGGGACAGTCCATGGTGGCCACGTATGAGGCTTTGTTGCCTTTTGGCGTTCCAAAAGAGATCCACTTGGTCAGTGTCATTGGTGCAAGGGCCGGTGTGTCGTATGTGGAAAACCATTTTTCTGCCGATACGCACCTTTGGATAGCGGCCATTGACGAGCACCTCAACGACAAAGGGTATATCATGCCGGGGCTTGGAGATGCGGGCGATTTGGCATTTGGCAATAAGATGCAGAATTGAAAAAAGGCTTGAGGATTTGTGTCGGACAAAGACCGCAAGGTCTGGACTTTCGGTTTGGTCGTGTCCGGCGATGGCTTTGTGATGCACCGGGGGTTTATTGGGTTTGATAAAACAGCCCGACTTCGGAGAGCATGGGGTTCAATCTTGAAGATTCTATATGAATTCTTATTTTATCGGCAGAAATTGTATCGAACCTTAATAATCTTTTGTATCCTACGGTGGTTCCTTCGGTAAATTTAATCCACGAACCGTTTTCAAAATATTCGGCATAAAATTTTTCAACACGTTGTCCTTTAGCGATGTTTTCCTGAATCATCAAGATGTTAAAAGTGCTGTTTTGATTCAGGGCAAACTCGATGGTTGTGGTTGGGCTTTTGTTTATTGTTGTAAAATATGTATCAAAATTTCCGTCAATTAATGATGAAGTGTTGATACCGTTTACCGATGAGGCCGTTGCGTTTTTCAATAAATTATGAGAAAAAACAGCATCGTGTTTTATTTTCCACTCCCTCAAGCTTTTAGCATCAGAATCACTTATCAATCCTTGTTTGTTTGGAGGAATGTTCAGCAACAACACGCCATTTCTCCCAACTGAACTGAAATAAATGTTCATTAAATCGTCTGCAGATTTCACTTTATTGTCCTCTTCGGGATGATAAAACCATCCCGGTCTGATGCTTACATCTGTTTCTGCCGGGTACCATACCAATTTTTCGGCTTTCAAAATTTTATCCCTGCTTCCCAAATCGTTTCCCATCATATCGCCTTTTGGCGAAAAAGCGACATCGCTTTGGGAGTTGTTTGCAATGGCTTCTTGGGATTGTGCTTCAACCGGAACAACACTCCATTCTGTTTCTCTGCCTACTCCGGTTTCTGTCCCGACCCACCTAATGTCGGGACCCATTACGGCAATGGTGGCCGAAGGCTGCAAGTCGCGTATAGTTTGATACCATGCGTTAAAATTGTATTCTTGTTTTTTTCCGTTTGGACCCTCTCCGTTGGCACCATCAAACCAGACTTCGTCTATTTTTCCGTAATTTGTGAGAAGTTCTGTTAATTGATTTATGAAGAACCTGTTGTATTTTTCATAATCGCCATACAAAGCAGAATTCATGTCCCAGGGCGACAGGTAAATACCAAAACCAATTGCATAGGATTTACAGGCTTCGGCGACTTCTTTTACCACATCGCCATTCCCGTTTTTATATGGAGTGTTTTTTATGGTATGGTCTGTGTATTTACTGGGCCATAAACAAAACCCGTCATGGTGTTTGGCTGTTAAGATAATTTGCTTGAATCCTGCCTCTTTTGCAATCTGTACCCATTGTTTTGCATCTAGAGATGTTGGGTTAAATAAGGTAATGTCCTCTTTTCCGTTTCCCCATTCTTTATTTGTAAATGTATTGATGCCAAAATGAAAAAATGCGGTCATTTCAAGTTGTTGCCACCTTAATTGTCTTGGTGACGGGACTACGTTTGCTGCCTTTTCAATTATGTCCGCTTCGGTGTCGGTCGGTAATATCTCAACATAGTTTTTTTGTGGGTACAATAATGCTGGCAAGAATAATATAGACAATACAATACCTTTCATTTTGCTAAAACATTTATTTATTGTTCAACCTTCATAGAGCGATGTTCACATGCAATTGTTTTGTTGTGGTTTATTTCTAAATTAGTTTAACCAATCATTTAAAGGCGCCTCGTTTGGTTGAAATTATTTTGCAAAAATCAAAGTTTATTCAATCTGATTGTTTCCGGTTTTTATTCAAACCTAATCCAATAACTGTATTGATAGTCTTTAAATGGCACCCTGTATTTTTCCAATGGCCATGCGCCCCAACTGTCGATGCCCTGTAGCCCTGTTTGGATGAGGTCCATGTGCAAATACGTTTCATTGCGTTTGTTGAGTTCGCCGCTATGGTACTGTTTTTTGTTCATCTCCGGATCCAGGTCATCCAAACTGTATGGCACTGCCGAAAAACTCAACAGGCTGTCAGCATAAGCGAAATGAATTGTTTTGCCTTTTGGGTCAGCAAAACTTACCCACCTTACTTCGGTGTGGTTACCGCTTTCCTGTGGTCGTGCATATGGGTAATATTGTTCATCCAAGGTTTGTTTGTACTTGCCAATGAATGTGTTTTCTTTTCTATCTGTATAGTTTTCTCCCGGTCCTCTTCCGTACCAAGTGATGGTGTTGTAATTCTTATTGATGATCAGATCTGTACCGGCGCGAAGCAGTAACGGATGTTCTCCTTTTATGGCTCTAAAACTGTTTTCTACTTTTATACTTCCATCGCCATACACGGTAAATACTTGAATATGGGAGGCGTCGCCATTTGCCAAATCCTTTGAAAAGCTGATTTGGCAACGTCCATCATTAATTTGGGCAACGGAGGTTTTGGGCGGTGAGCCGTTTTCATAAGCATTACGCCATATATTCAGATTTTTGTTAAATCCGGCTCCTATATCATTGTCTGTCGGGGCGCGCCAGAAAGCAGGTACCGGGCCATGTTTTATTATTTCTTCTCCATTTATTTTATAATTTGCCAATTCGCCTTTATTCAAATCAAAAACCACCGTGAAATTTTTGCCTGTTACGATGCATTGGGATTCATCTTGCGAAATCTTCAATTTTGCTTTCTCTGAAGGGACAAAAACCGGGGCGGTCAATGAGTTCAGCAAAAACTGTTCGGCGGCGATTTCATAGCCTTGCGGCAAAAAGGGTTCCGCAGATTTTAAATAATAATAGATGTTTAACTGGTATTCTTTGTCTTCTTTCAATTTGGTTTTGATGGGTATGTCAAATTCGGCTGCTGCTTGTGCCTGCAGTGAGATGGTTTTTACGGTTCCTTTTTCTTTTTCTGCTCCATTTTCCTGCAATACCCATCTAAAGCCCACATTATCGAGTGATCTGAAGAAATATCCGTTCTTTATCAGGATGCGGTTGTTTCCTTTCCATTTAGTTTTGATGTGTTGATAGACTTTTTTTACCTCGTGTGCCATAGGTGTTTCGTTTCTGTAAGCATCAACGACACCCTTAATGCAAAAATTATTGTCGCTTAAGTTTGCATCGACCGGGCCTTCCAGGGGAAAATCACCTCCATAAGCTTTTATGCGTTTGCCATTTTTTATCGTGTCAATGCTTTGGTCTATCCACTCCCAAATGAAGCCTCCCTGAAGTTTGGGGTTGTTTTCAATCACGTCCCAATAGTCCTGAAAATTGCCTAAACTGTTGCCCATGATGTGTGCGTACTCGCTTTGTATCATCGGGGCTGTTGCATCGCTTTTTGAATATTCCAACATGCTTCCGGGCGAAAAATATTGCGGGCAGTATATTTCTGAATAGGAAGCGCCAAAAGGCTTGCTATAATTGATCGTTCGTTCGTATTGGATGGGTAAAGATGTTCTCGATTTGAGCCATTGGTACGCTTCGTAAAAATTGGCACCGTCGCCCGCTTCGTTTCCCAACGACCAGGTTACTACCGATACGTGGTTTTTATCCCGCTCATACATCCGCTGTATGCGCTGTAAATGTGCCTCTTTCCAAAGTGATTTGTTGGCCAAAGTGACGCTTAAGTCGTACCCCAGTCCATGGCTTTCAATATTGGCTTCTTCAACAACATATAGTCCGTATTCGTCGCAAAGCTCCATCCAGTAAGGGTCTGGCGGATAGTGGGAATTCCGGACTGCATTGACATTGAGTTTTTTCATCATCTCCATATCTTTTCGCATATCGCTTTTGCTCAACGTATGGCCATTTCTGGGATGGTGTTCATGACGGTTTACGCCTTTGATAAATACCCTTTTGCCATTAACCAAAAAATCCGGGCCATTTATTTCTATTTTTTTGAACCCGATGCGTTGTGGTGTTACTTCAAGCACATCGCCATTTTCATTTTTTAAGGTGAGATAAAGGGTGTAGAGGTTTGGGGTTTCTGCCGTCCAGGTTTTGACATTGCCAATGGTGGTGGCAAAGGTTACATCTTTTTTGTATTTTCCCAATACGGTACCAAATTCTTTGGTTTCATCATGGTAAACTATATTGCCCAAAGCATCTTGCAATTGAACTTCGACCAAAAAGTTGTCGGGCTTGCTGTGATACCCTTTTTCCCATTTATAATTATTAACCTCTGCGGTGATGGAAAGCAAACCGTTGGTATAGGTAGGATCAAGTGTTGCTTCAATCTTGGTGTCTCTGATGTTAAGCCTATTGGTTGCAAACAAAAAAACATCTCTTTCTATGCCTGAAAAACGAAACATGTCTTGACACTCCAAATAGCTTGCGTCGCTCCATCGATAAACCTGCAAAGCAATTAGATTTTCGCCATCCTTGACAAAGTCGGTAATATCAAATTCAGCTGCCAATTTACTGTCTTCGCTATAACCCACCATTTTGCCGTTTACCCATACAAAAAGACAGCTTTTGGCATTGCCCACATGAAGGAAAATTTGTTTCCCCTTGAAACCGTCAGGAAGTGTGATTTTTTTTCGGTATGAGCCTACCGGATTGTTGTCTGCCGGAATATCATAAGGAGGGTTCATCTTGCTGTAACCCAAATTATGTCCTGCAAAATCGTACGGTTGGTTTACATAAATGGGAAGTCCGTATCCGTTTACCTCCCAACTTGCGGGAATTCTGAAATTATCCCAGTTGCTGTCATCAAAGCTTACTTCATAAAATTTTTGTGGCCTATGGTTGGGGTTTTTAACCCAATTGAATTTCCAACTACCGTTCAGGGAAAGGAAATTGGACGATTTATCCCGGTCGTTTGCCTTTGCCATTGCCATTGTTTCATAAGCAAATGCATGATTCCGCATGGGCATACGGTTGATGGATACCAATTCGGGTGTTTGTAATTCGGTTGGCAGGGGAATTTGGGCCGAGGTTATAAAGCCAATGAGGCCCGAAAAAAGTAAAAAAAATTTTTTCATGCTTATTATAGAAAACAATTGACAGAAATGACTGAAAATGTCGCACTTCAACCCAATGGGGTTGCCAGAACGATACAACTTTTTTAACATTTTCTTTCTTTTGTAAACTTACAATTTAATTATTAAAATCAAGCTATCCATTTTAAAATTTGAACGTTCAAAACCACTTGCAGACATATCTTATGTGGTTATTCTTTTGGTTTTCAAATAAAAGCCTTTTGAAAGCATTGCGCAAGACTGCCCATAGGCAGTTCAACGAAACGTTCTTGGCGATGGTGCGCTACAATTTTCTGTAAACCGATGCTTTGTGCGATTTTTTGGGGGTAAATTTCCATGGAAGGAAGGTCGAAAAGACCCATTTGTCATTTAACGGCCGCAATACCCAACATTGAAACCCATCGTTTGGCATATGCTTCATCCCGAGCGGTACATCCTTCCCGATATTAAAAAAGCTATACTGCGTTTTTCATGCCTTTACGGCATTGATAAGTGAACCGGCGTAGTGTCCGCGTGATGCGTTTCAATAGAAACTGTTTTAAAAAAACAGCGTAACAACCGGCACCAAGATCAATACATAAATCAATGCTTCCTTAAACCATGTTTCTTCGGTGATTTCCATATAATTGGACAGTATGATGGAAAGTGGGGCGAAAAGAAAAATAAACTCGCTGCCGTTTTTATCTGGAGCAATCAGAACGATTGTCAGGGCTATAATGGACGAAATAACCACCAAATTGAAAGAAGGCCTTAACTTTTTGGACTTGTCCTTGAGCTGGTTTATGAAAAAAAATGACGCCCATGTACCATAAGAGATCAGTATCGTGGCAGAAAGCATAATCCGTGTAGCGTTTAAACCCGTAAAGTCAAGACTGTGCATCAAATGGGTGTCAAAATAGTCGGTGAAATCCCTTCCTGTTACCAACATCAGTGCCATCCAGATTATGGCAACCGACAAAACACCCGTAAACGGAACCAGCCAACTCTTGACGTTAATAATCGAATATAGGAAAATTGAGGCAAAAATCAGGATAAAAAATAACGATGCCCAAAAATAGAACAGGGTGGCAATGGCGATCCAAAAGCCAGCATCAAACAGTTTCTTTTTGATTTCTTTATGGGTGCGCAAACTGATGATGCGCCGCAAAGCCAAGAGAATAAAAAAATTGGATAGCAGAATGTTGCTGTTCAGCAATGTTTCTGGGAGCATGCCCATAAAAAGCCCAAAAAACAACAACTTGTAGCTGTTTTTCTTGGTAAGCTTGTTCCTGCTCGCAAAAAAATCGAGTATAAACAGCGAAAAAATAACAATCATAAAATAAAACAATTGCTCTGCAACCAATACCACCGTGAGCGGTTCGTTGAGGGTGTAGAACTTTGAGGCCACAAAGATGACCAACAGAAACACACTGACGACCAAAAAATGAATGGGGCGCGATTGGCTGAAAAAACTGGAAACCATCTAAATCAATTCAAAAATTTTACGAATCTTATACTTCCTTTTAACCATAGGTACACAGATTTTTGGTTAAAAACTAATCTATAAACTTAAAAAAATCACAGAGTTAGAATACGTTGTATCCGTGAATCGGGTTTTAACATACTGCTTTGACCCTTAAAATCATCTGTGAAAATATAAGAACTGCTATTATAAAACAAATTGAAAAGCCTATGTGCATTTGCGCTTTACTATAATGACTTGATAATTTTGTACTTTAAGGGTTGTTTTGGCAAGCGCCTGTATAAATTTATTACGATAACGTCGCCACAGTGATTTTTTGGGGCACAATGAATATTCAGCAAAAACCTATGGCAATTAAAGTTCATGTGCGATACAAGGCAAATGCTTAAAGGATATCGGGGCTCTCGTTTCAAAATTGTATCGAAGTTGTATCCAAAACAGTGCCTAACAATAAAATTAGTTAAATTTTTAAACAGGCTCTAAAATAAAAATGTAATTTTGTACTGTAAATATAACATTCATTTGCGATGAAAGATTTTTTTTATGCCATTCAGGATTTATTTGTGAACATATTGTTTGCCCCTTTGGATGCCTTGAGGGCGCTGGAGCTTGAAAACTGGTGGGCGGCAAACCTCGTTTCATGGATATTTATTGTCGTCGGCATGGTGGCATTCGTCTATTGGATGCTCCAACTGAAAAGTTTCAACGACAACAAGGAGGAAGATAAAAGCATTACCTCCCATTCATATTTATAAGTCAAACCCGATATCCTTTCGGTAATACATCTTATCAAAATGTAGTTTTTCTATATTTTGATAAGATTTTTTTATGGCTTCATCATAGGTGTTTCCGTACGATGTCATTGCCAGTACGCGCCCTCCGGAAGTCACAACTTTACCATCTTTTAGAATTGCGCCCGCATGAAACGGAATGGAATCTGTTACGAGTTCGAGTCCGGTGATTTCTTTTCCTTTTTCATAATCTTCGGGGTATCCTCCAGATACCATCATGACGGTCGCAGCTGCGCGGTCGTCAATTTCAATATTTATCTCGTTCAATGTTTGATTGGCAATCGCCTGAAAAACGGCAACCAAATCATTTTTTAGTCTTGGCAATACGACTTCGGTTTCAGGATCGCCCATTCGTACGTTGTATTCGATCACTTTTGGGTCGCTGCCCGATTTTATCAATCCTATAAATATAAAGCCTTTGTATGGCAATTGGTCTTTTAGAAGTCCGTTTATGGTGGGTTTTACAATGCGTTCTTCAATTTTTGACAGAAATTCGGGAGTTGCAAACGGCACCGGCGATATTGCGCCCATTCCGCCGGTATTTAAACCCGTGTCGCCTTCTCCTATGCGTTTGTAATCTTTTGCTGTTGGCAATATTTTGTAGTGTTTGCCGTCGGTCAGAACAAAACAGCTCAACTCAATACCGGCAAGAAACTCTTCAATGACCACTTTTGTGCTTGCCGCACCAAATTTTGCATCCACGAGCATGCGTTTCAGTTCGGTTTTGGCTTCGTTTAGATCATTTAAAATCACGACGCCTTTTCCGGCGGCAAGACCATCAGCTTTTAGTACATACGGCGGTTTTAGGGTTTCTAAAAATTGGTATCCCTTTTCAATGGTCGAGGCATTAAAACTTTGATACGCCGCTGTGGGTATTTGATGCCGTATTAAAAATTGTTTTGCAAATTCTTTACTGCCTTCAAGCTGTGCCGCAGCTTTTTGCGGCCCGATCACTGCAATTTGCTTGAGCAAATCATCGTTTAAAAAGAAATCGTGAATACCCGCAACCAATGGATCTTCAGGGCCAACAACTACCATATCTATTTTTTCCTGTAAGGCAAGGTTTTTTACAGCGTTAAAATCCAAAATATCCAAAGGAACATTTGTGGCAATAGCTGCCGTTCCTGCATTACCGGGTGCGACAAATAGTTTGGTTGTTTTTGAAGATTGAAGCATTTTCCAAGCCAAAGCATGTTCGCGCCCGCCAGAACCAAGTAATAAAATATTCATCGTTGTGTTGAAAAATTTAAGTTGCAAAACACGGCCGTACACAAGTTCAAACAATACGCTCGGCCGTTGATTCCCTTTCGCAAAGGTACGCATTTGAACGATTAAACATCGCGGGGATTACAAATTCTGAAATTGCCAAAACCACCAATATTCACACTTCTTGCTTTTATTGAAATCTAAAAAGGGCAGTCCGGCAAGAACTTTTAATACCAAGCAAACAGGTTTTAGAAAAAAATCAAACATAACGCATACCCAAAAAAACCAATAAAAAAACAGACAGATAAGAAAAATTGGTTATTTACCACCCAATGAACTAATTTTACATTCAAAAGCAAAGTCGCAATCTTGGTTTAACGCGACAGCTCAATTTTGAAATAGTAAATTTACTGGTGAAACTTTTCGATTTATCGTTAAAATTAAATGGATTTCCCCTCAAGAAAGCTCAAGAGGAATACGAAGCTATTTTGGCCGTTCCGGAGGATGGATATCATAAATTTATTGAGCAAAAAAAACAAGAAATAGTCCTGTTTCATTTTGAAAACAACCCATTTTATAGAAGTTTAGTGGGCAATGAGCTTCCGGAAAACTGGGAAGATTTACCCGTTTTGACTAAAAAAGATTTGCAAAGACCCTTGGAAGAAAGGCTCTCGGATGGATATTCACTCAAAAATGTGTATATTAACAGAACTTCGGGTTCAAGTGGGAATCCATTTATCTTTGCAAGGGATAAATTTTCGCATGCGCTTAATTGGGCTTCTATCATTAAACGGTTTTCTTTTCATAATATAAACTTTAATTCCTCGCTGCAAGCACGGTTTTATGGAATGCCTTTAGACACAAAAGGATATTATTTAATCCGTTTAAAAGACTATTTGAGTTGTAGATATCGATTTTCAATATTGGATTTTTCTGATTCTGCGATTGAAAAAATAGTGGAAAAATTTAAAAGAAAACCTTTTGTTTACATAAATGGCTACACAACTTGTATTGTGCAGCTGGCAAAATATTTAGAAAAGAAAAACATAACATTAACAACCCTTTGCCCTACGCTAAAAGTCTGTATAACAACTTCGGAAATGCTTTTTGATGATGACAAAAAACTTTTAACAAAAACATTGGGCGTTCCGGTGGTGAACGAATATGGGGCTTCTGAATTGGGTGTCATAGCAATTGAAAATATTGAAAATGAATGGGTCGTTAATCAGGAGGATTTGTTTGTTGAAATATTGGACGAAAACAACAACCCTGTAGAAGACGGGCAAGAAGGAAACATCATAGTTACGTGTCTGTACAACAAAGCAAACCCCTTTATAAGATATAAGGTAGGGGATATTGGCTCAATCCAAAAAATCAATGCCAAAAAAACTGTTTTGCTTAATTTGAAAGGAAGAACAAATGATTTTGCAATTCTCCCCAGCGGAAAAAAAGCGGCAGGAATGACCTTTTATGTCTTGACAAAAGTAATAATGGATAACATAGGGAACATTAAAGAGTTTACCATTGTACAAGAAAGCTTAAATAATTTCACTATTGAATATTCAAGCGAGAGAGAGTTATCGGAAAACGAAATTACAAACATTTCAAATCATTTTGATAACTATTTAGAAAAAGGATTGCAGTATGAATTTGTCCGCAAAGATTATCTTCAGCGCCCAAAAAGTGGAAAGCTAAAACAGTTTAAATCCATGATAAACTAATATGACCATAACCATCGTCGCCGGGGCAAGGCCAAACTTTATGAAAATAGCACCGATAATCGATGCCATCAAGGCTAAAAAAAGCCAAGGGGTTGCCATTGATTTTCGGTTGGTGCATACCGGCCAGCACTATGACAAAAATTTGAGCGACACCTTTTTTGAGGAATTGAACATTCCATACCCAGACACCAATCTGGAGGTCAAAAGTGGTTCACAAGCAGAGCAAACCGCCGCCATCATGATAGGTTTTGAAAAGGAACTAAAAGAACATCCTTGTGATTTGGTCATGGTCGTTGGCGACGTAACTTCTACCATGGCCTGTGCCATCGTAGCCAAAAAAGCCGGTATTAGGGTTGCACATGTTGAAGCTGGCATCCGATCGGGCGACATGGACATGCCCGAAGAAATCAACAGAATGGTTACTGACAGCATTACCGATTATTTTTTTACAACATCAACCTACGCCAACCAAAACCTGAAACAGCTCGGTTTTTCCGATGAGCAAATCTTTTTTGTTGGCAATGTGATGATAGATACACTCCGCAAAAATGAGTCGCGGCTCAAACAACCAAAACTTTGGATAGACCTTGGGCTTCGCGAAAAGAACTACTTTGTCATGACCCTACATCGCCCGAGCAATGTCGATGAAGAACAGAAACTAAAATCATTGATAGCACAACTTGTAACGCTTGCCGGCGGGCTTCAAATTGTCTTTCCCGTACACCCGAGAACCAAAAAATTATTGCAGGATATGGATTTGGCTTTTGAAAACCTGCACTATGTGGATCCTTTGGGATATCTTGAGTTCAATTATCTGGTCAAAAACGCCCTTGCCGTATTGACGGATTCGGGCGGCATTACCGAAGAAACCACCGTTATGGACGTGCCGTGCATTACACTTCGAGAGAATACGGAACGACCCGAAACCTGTACTATCGGCACCAATGTCCTTGTGGGCAACGATCCAAAAAAAATTGCCGATGCCTTCCAAAACCTATTGGTTGGCAATTGGAAAAGCGGCGCCACACCTGAACTTTGGGACGGCCGAGCTGCCGAGCGCATCGTGAACCATTTGGTCAAAATATTTGGATTGGGGTGAAAGAAATATTGGTCATAACGAGTTATTATCCTCCAGAAACCGGAGCGGCTTCCAATCGCATCCACCATTTGGCAAACGGCCTAAAAATAAAGGGGTATAACGTAAGTGTCCTTACGCCATTGCCCAACTATCCCACCGGCAAAATATTTGAACAGTACAAAGGCAAAACACGTGACCTTACCATTGAAAATGGCATTACCGTACACCGCCTGTGGATTTATGCCAGTAATTCCAAGAACAAATTGCTCCGACTGTTGGCAATGCTATCATACAGTCTTAGCCTGATATGGTTTTTCTTGTGGAAGAAAATCCCCGACAAGGTTATTGTCCAATCACCACCACTCCTGGTAGCGTTTACCTGCATGCTTTTTTTAAAGTCAAAAAAGCGAAAAGTCATCTTGAACATCAGTGACCTTTGGCCCATTGCAGGACTTGAGCTGGGTGCTTTCAAAAGAAATTTCAGTTACAGGATGTTGGAAAAAATTGAAGCCTTCAACTATAAGAAAGCCGATTTGATTATGGGGCAAAGTGAAGAGATCTTATCCCATGTTGGGTCTGTTGTGGGCAACAAGGACATGGTCCTGTACAGGAATTATCCCGATTTTGAACCTCCCAAAAAAACAACCTTTGCTCATTCCGAAGGCACGATAAAAATCGTTTATGCCGGCCTATTGGGTGTTGCACAGGGCATCTATAAATTGTGCCAAGAAATCAACTATTCCGGAATCGAGTTTCACTTGTACGGTGCCGGAGCGGAAAAAACGTTGATTGAAGCCTATATATCAGAACACCCCGAATTGCCATTGTTCTATCATGGCGAATTGCCTCGCAACGAACTCCACGAAATACTTTTGGGATATGACCTTACCCTTGTACCGTTGCTCAATAGAATCTATGGTTCTGTGCCTTCAAAAATATTTGAATATGCCAAGCTTGGCCTTCCAATACTGTATTTCGGTGGAGGCGAAGGAGAACGGCTTGTAGAGGATTTCCGCCTGGGCTGGGTGGCAAAACCCGGAAATTATGAAGACCTCAACCGGACGATATCCAAAATCAGCAAAACGGAGCTCCACGGCTCCATAAGGGACAATATCAGGGCTGTTGCAAACAGAGAATTTGATTTTGGGCGCCAAATGGACGAGCTTGCGGCGCAAGTTCAATAAGCCTTTTCATCGCCTCTTATGGCGTTCACAAACGTCCTTATGATGATTTTCAGGTCAAGGAGCAGTGACCAGTTTTCTATGTAAAAAATATCATATTTTACACGACCGATGATGTCCTTTTCCGTTTCTATTTCGCCCCTGTAACCACTTATCTGGGCAAGACCCGTAATGCCGGGCTTAACAAAATGGCGCACCATGAACTTGTCGATGCTTTTGGCGTAAATGTTTGTGTGGCTTACCATGTGGGGTCTGGGCCCCACAACGGACATGTCGCCAAATAACACATTGAAAAACTGTGGCAACTCATCAATACTGGTCTTACGGATAAATTTGCCGATTCTTGTGACCCTCTGGTCGTTCCGTGTAGCCTGAAACAAATGCGCTTCGGGATTTGGGGTCATAGACCTGAACTTATAACAGTCAAACTCTTTGTAATTAAACCCATTGCGGGATTGTTTGAAGAATACCGGGCCTTTTGATTCCAATTTTATGAAAATGGCAATTATGGGCGTGAGCCATGATAGGATAAATATGATTACAAAACTTGAAAAAACAATATCGAACGTTCTTTTTATTACCAAATTTATAGAGTCTTCCAAAGGGATGTTGCGCATGGAAAGTATGGGCAAATAGTCATAATACTCATATTTCAATTTTTTGGAATAAATCTCTTTGTTGTCAGGCAAGAATTTCAGGATTTTTAGGTTGTTGTCCGCAAAATCGGAGACTTCGCTGATTTGGCTGTTGCTGAGTTCAGAAATGGAGCAATAAATCTCATCGACATTTTCATTAAGGATATACTCAAAACAATCATCAAGACCAACCTCTTTCTTTCCTTTATAGTTGAACGTTTTCATGTGTATGTAGCCATACTCCGGGTTTTGGTTAAAAAACGCCTCAAGCGCCATAGTTTTTTTGTTGGCGCCTATAATGACCGTTCTGCGGTAATTGCCACCAAAAGAAACCCGATACTTTTGGAGCAAATAATAAATGGCGAATTTGAATGTGGTAATAAAGAAAAATGCCGTCAACACGTATTTTACCACATCCGTTGGGTATATGGCCATATCGTGGTTATAGCCAACAAAGGCAAAAACAACCAAGGCAAACAATGCCATTTGACGGAAAATCAAGGCAACAATGTTTACCTCTCTCGTAAACCTATAAACTTCATAGAATTTTGAGAAAATGGACAAGATAATCCATCCCAATGACATGAAAACAACAAACGTAATTGGGTCGGAATTTTTAAAGAAATAAAAAATCCCGAGACCATTGATAATGCCCAAATCTATAAGGTAAGAAATTGGCCTGAGATACCCCGAATAACGTCCTTGCTTAAACAAACTCAAATCATTTCTTTATATGTTCTGTAAAATCTTTGTGCTCACTTCGGTGCAACTCTTCTTCTGACAGGCTTTTGAAATAATCATAGGTTATTTTCATGCCTTCTGTTCTGCCAACTTTTGGCTCCCAATCCAAAAGTTCTTTTGCCAAGCTTATATCCGGTTGTCTCTGCATCGGATCGTCTATGGGCAGTGGTTTATAGACAATCTTTTGGTCAGTGCCGGTCAATTTTATGATTTCTTCTGCAAAATCCCGGATGGTAATCTCGTGGGGATTGCCAATATTTACAGGATAGGCATAATCACTGAACAAAAGCCTGAAAATTCCCTCGACCTGATCGTCCACATAGCAAAACGACCGTGTTTGCGAGCCATCGCCAAACACAGTGATATCTTCACCGCGCAACGCTTGACCCATAAATGCCGGGATGACACGGCCGTCATTGAGGCGCATCCTTGGACCGTACGTATTAAAAATACGGACAATACGGGTTTCAAGTCCGTGAAATCTGTGGTACGCCATGGTTATCGATTCCTGAAAACGCTTTGCCTCGTCATAAACGCCTCTCGGCCCAATGGTGTTCACGTTGCCATAATATGATTCATTTTGAGGATGTACCAATGGGTCTCCATAGACTTCTGATGTGGAAGCTATCAAGATCCGGGCCTTCTTGGCTTTTGCCAACCCAAGCAAATTGTGTGTACCCAAAGAGCCAACTTTTAAAGTCTGGATTGGAATCTTCAAATAATCGATGGGACTGGCGGGCGAAGCAAAATGCAAGATATAATCCAATGGGCCGTCCACAATGATGTACTGTGTGACATCGTGCTTGATGAAGGTAAAATTGGGGTGTGGCGCCAAGTGTGCGATGTTTTTAGCATCGCCTGTTATAAAATTGTCCATCCCAATGACTTCAAAACCTTCTTTTATAAACCGTTCGCACAAGTGTGAGCCCAAAAAGCCCGCTGCCCCGGTGATTAGAATTCTTTTGGCCATTTTATAATTTTTTTATTTCGTGATACCGCTACCGATGCTGTAATAGATAAATCCGATAGATTCCATTTGCTTTCTGTCGAGCAGGCTACGACCGTCAAAAACAACGGCGGGCTTGAGCATGCTATCGTATATTTTTTGCCAATCGTAGGTCTTGAACTCGTCCCATTCGGTCAATATCGCAATACAATGCGAATCTTTTGCCGCCTTGTAGGGGTCTTGCTCTACTCCCAAAAGTTTTTTGTTTTCTTCGTCTGATCGGGTGTTGAGGTAGTCGAGGTCGGCATAGACCTGTTTTGCCTGTACTTTGGGATCATAGACCGCAATCTTTGCCTGTTCGTTGAGCAGGTTGTCGGCAACTCTTATGGCCGCCGACTCGCGTGTGTCGTTGGTGTCTTTTTTGAACGCCCAACCGAAGAAAGCGATTTTCTTGCCCGATACCGTGTTGTACAGGGTGCTTATCAGTTGGTTGGTAAAACGTTCTTTTTGGTGTTCGTTCATCAAAACGACCTGCTCCCAATAGTCAGCCACTTCATCCAAACCATAACTTTTGGCAATATAAACGAGGTTCAAAATGTCTTTTTGGAAACAGGAACCCCCAAAACCTACGGACGCTTTGAGGAATTTTGAACCGATACGGCTGTCCATACCAATGGCTCTGGAAACTTCATTGACATCTGCCCCGGTTTTCTCACAGATTTCAGACATGGCATTGATGGATGACACCCGTTGCGCCAAAAAAGCATTGGCCGTGAGTTTTGACAATTCTGATGACCAGACGTTAGTCGTCAGTATGCGCTCTCTTGGTACCCAATTTGCATATACTTCTACCAAGGCGTTTACTGCTTTTTCGCCATCGGGCGTGGTATCACCGCCTATCAATACGCGATCGGGCTTCAACAAATCTGATACTGCGGTACCTTCGGCAAGAAACTCTGGGTTGGACAGTATTTCAAACTTGACGTCGTTACCTGTATGGTCAAGGATACTTTTGATGGCCGATGCGGTACGGACGGGAAGTGTCGATTTTTCGACCACAATCTTGTTCTGTTTAGAAACCCGTGCTATCTGCCGTGCACACAACTCGATGTACTTTAGGTCGGCCGCCATACCTTTGCCTTTGCCGTAAGTTTTGGTCGGGGTATTGACGGATATGAATATCATTTCGGCTTCGTCAATGGCTTTATCGACTTCAGTGGAAAAGAACAGGTTGCGTCCTCGAGCTTCGCCAACGATGGCGTCGAGCCCGGGCTCAAAGACAGGGAGGTTGTCCAGATTGGTGTCGTTCCAGGCGGCAATCCTTGCCTCGTTGAGGTCAACGACGGTTACTCTTATGTGGGGGCATTGCTGGGCAATCACTGCCATCGTGGGACCACCGACATAGCCGGCACCGATGCAGCAGATGTTTTTTATTTGCATAATGTTTTGTTTTAAAGGACAAAAATAGGAAAGTATGTGGGAAATTAGGAGGGTTAAAGAAAATATGTGTTCAAAGGTATCTTTTGGGGGTTGTTATGCTTTTTGTCCCTTGGGCTGCAAATCTTCATGCAGATAAAACAAGACGGTAATAAAAACAGCAACAGACAGCGGAATATAAAACAGATTCCCGCTCAACAAGGATAAGGCAAGGGATACAATAAAATATGCCAGAGCGTTTCTGCTCGTTATAAGGTCTTTGTATAAGTTAAACAAAAAATAAGTAAGCACAACCAACCCAAAAATCCCGAAAAACAACAATATGTCGAACAACTGCATCTCAACACGGACTATGTGCAATCCAAGGGCACCAACAAATATATTGTAATTTTGAGGCGTGATATAACCGACCGCTTCTATGAGATTTTCGATACGGTAAGAAAAAATCATAGCCCAAATCCCGTCTTCGCGTAGTACCTCCCTAAATGTAGGTGTCATGAATACGGTTGCGAGGGCCAAAACAAAAAGGGTAATGGTTAATATCACGAGTTTTTTTCGCATTTGCTTGCTCACTTTATTATCAAAAAAAAGCAGGAGCAAAACAAGTCCAAATTCTCCAAAATAAACACCCTTAATTCCAGAACACAACGACGCGAGCAAAACCAAAATCAACATCACCACATCGTTTCTGCTCCAGAATACCACGATGGAGGCCATATAAATGTAGGGTGTCATGCCTTGGCTCAATAAAAACCCGTTATAGCCGAAACGCCCATACTGATAGGTCTGGAATGCCTGAATGTCAAAAATTATCCCAATGGCAATGGCAAGCGCATTTAAAACAACAAAATATTTCAACAAGATATAGAAAATGTGCTTAAGCCGTTGGGGATTGGTGTTATGGAACAAATAGTGGCAAACGGGAAAAAAAGCAAACATAAAAGCATAGCGCGACCATTCATCAAAATAACTGTGCCAGTAGGGATATTTTGCCAGAGAAACCAAGAGAATTCCGAGAACCGTCAACAACCAATATTTCAGCCTGACAATTATATATTTATACTGCCATGAGCAAAACACAATAGCATATAAAACAAAAGCTGCTTTCAGCCCTCTGTTAAATTTAGGGAAGTCTATCGAATAAAAAATCTCGATTTTGTCAAAAAAATCAAAAACAAGCGTAAGTGCCAAAAAGCCAAAAAGGGCAATGGCACTGGTTTGTGCAAGTTTGGTGCCGATATCTGCTTGTGCTGATGTCACGCGCGCTCTTTTATACAGTTCAAAATATAGGTTTCATAAGATGCGTTGATGGCGTCCCATGTATAGAACAGTTCAATTTTTTTAGCATTCAGCTTTGTGAATGTTTCCTTGTTGCAAAATGCAGTGTCCTCTTTTAGTACGGCCTCAATATCTGTGCTGTTTTCAAAATAAACCGCTTGGTCACCCAAAATACTCTTGTTGAACACGTTCCCGTGAGCCACTATAAGCGCATTGGATGCCATTGCCTCCAGTAGTGACGGGTTGGTCCCTCCTACCGAATGTCCATGGAAATAATATCTCGAATAATATCTCAAATTGTTCAGGTGTTCCAAATTATAATTTGCGCCCATAAAACGGATGCGACGGTTGTGCCGAAATTTGTTCTGGAGCATCTTGCCATAATCGTTAATGGAACCAAAAATAATCAAATCGTTATCGGTACTGGCGGCGTCGTAACCTTTTAGAATGGTTTCAATATTGTTTTCGGGCTCCAATCGCGCTATGAGCAAGCAATAACCGTACTCGCTAACCCTGTATTCTTGGAGTATCTTGGGATTTGGGCGGTCAAACAAGGTAGCCCCGTAGGCAATATATTCTGAATCTTTACGGTATTTTGTTTTGATATATTCCTGTATCCCCTTTGAATCCGAAATCAAAAAATCACTGTGCTTCACCGCCAGTTTTTCGGCATACTTCAAAAACTTACGGACGGCTTTTGAATACTTTGAGCGCTTCCACTCCATTCCGTCCATATTTGTGATGACTGTTGCGCCTTTGGGCATTAACCGGTGCCAAATGGAGCTCGACGTATATCCCAGCTGCAAAATGATATCAAAGTCGCGGTTTCTGGAGTCCAAGATACAGTTGAAATCATATATGAATTGACCCGCGGTGCCGATTCTATATTCTGGGTCAAAGCAGCGCAGTATGCCAACACCGTTGTAGTTTTTCTCCCTGTATGGGTGATTGTGCGAGTTGTAAACAAACACTTCGTGTCCTTTTCGGGCCAAAAACACCGAAAAGTATTCCGCAAATTGTTCAAAACCACCGTGATTGTTCGGTATGCCCCTAGTGCCCAGTATCGCTATTTTCATATTTTGGTTTTGAATTTGTCAGCATCAATAAAACTAAACTAAAAAAGTAAATTCCATTGACTCTTCCAAAAATAGATTCTGAAAACATTACGGCTATCATAAACACTGAAAATTGGATCAGTAGGATGTCTTCATTTTTAATTCCGTAGTATAGTCCGGTTCCGGGTATAAGCAGCAGGATGAACAGCCCCAAAATACCGGTTTTCCAAAGCGTGTCCACATACTGGTTGTGGGGGTTGTAATGTATATGCTCTATCAAGCCCAGGGCGTCGAGCCTTGATTTCAGCTCGTTCTCATCGCTGTCCGTGACGCCGTTCCCTGTCAAATACTCTGCCCCGCTCATTGTAGCTACCGCCTCCCTCCAAAGCATCAACCTCAAGGTCAATCCGTTAATCCTTGAGTCGTATGGGTTGTCGATGTGGTTTTCTTTCAGTATTGATGTGTCTTCTATGTTTAAGACATCGTTAAAGCGATGTTTCAGTGGAGAAAAAACCACCAATACCATCAAAAGTGGTATGGCCAAAAATCCTGTTTTATTGATCTTCACGATATTGATGAACATCGCTATAAGCGTAAATATCAAGACCATTTTTGAACCGCTGAAGACCATAAAAAGGAAAAAAAGAGTTATCAAAAAATACTTTTTGATGCCTTCAAAATTCAGGAAAACGTAACATGTTGAGAAAAACAACAAATAAGAGTAATAAATTGGGTGAAGGTATTTTGTAAAAAATTCAAAAGACATAAACACCACGTTTTCGTACACCAGGACATCAATCAATGACGTGACGATAAACCCAAATCCTAAAATCAATGCCGAAGCAGGAAAAAAAGCGAGAAGTTTTCTGTCGTTGATGGCCGGAACAATGATGGCCAAGACCAAAAAAGGAAGAAATTTTTCGATGGTGCCCATTTCTTCAAATCCGTCTTTCGAAATCAAAATGTTGTTTATAGCGTAGATAATAAAAAAAACAATAAAGACAACGCTCAATTTACTATTGCGAACATCTAAAGCCATAACTTTTTTAAGGTTTAGTACGACTGTCAATATAAGCGCGATGTTGTAAATAGGCGGAGGGGAAAACACGGCAACAATCAACAATGCCAAGGTAAACTTTGCGACGGTGTCCAAATGAATGTTTTCGATGGAAATGGCCCTAAAAGCCGCAAACGCAGTGATTGCAATAAAAATGAGGCAAACCCAAAAAGACCAAAACCGTTGCGTGTCCGAGGCATAAACAATGTCTTGCGAAAACTCCATGAACGCTTTTGGGGCTCCGACCTCCACGCTATGGCCCTTGTTCTTCTCAACGAGCTTTAAATTTTCACGAACAGCTGTCCTGCCTATATCGATATCTTTCGTTTCATTGTCATTCAACAATTTTATTGAATAAAGCCGTACCGACCGATCCGGATTGTTAAAATAAAGCCGGAATCTTCTTGGATTGACCGTTCCGTTTAGCGATGCCGTATAGGTGGAGTCTGCCTTGTGTGCAAACCTATAAACCGATCCAAAATCAATGGCGTCTTGGCGACCACTCGCCATATACACCAATGGAAGCTCTTTTGAGTCGATATCCTTGTTCAAAATGAGCTCAATGGCGGTAACGCTTTTTTCAAAATTGGTGTACTTATCGTTGTAATATAAAACAGCCGTGGCCAACAGCAGTGCAAAAATGGCAAGCAACGAATAGACGTCTTTCTTTTCGAATGTCATAAATACTATTGGTTTTGATGGTTTTCTATCAACAATTTGAAATCGCGGGCAATACTTTCCCAGTGATATCTCGAAAGTATCTGTTCATATCCTTGTGATGAGCGCGTATCGTTTTTTATTTGGGAAATCAACTTTGCCTTCAACGCTTCGAGATTTTTAGGGTCAAACATTTGAGATTCGGAAAGCTCAAAATCGGACATTGCGGTTGCGTTGGATACCAACACTTTGGCGCCAAGCGCCATCGCTTCTATGGGGGGTATGCCAAACCCTTCGGCAAAAGAGGGAAAAACAAACAAGGCGCAATTTTGATAATACGCCATCAGCTCTGTGGTCGAAATGTTCTCCACACGCAGCAATCTATCTGCCAGCAGGTTTTTATGCTCCTTTATGTACCGTTCCATTTCGGGCGTGGGAATATCGTTCTTGCCTATAAATACAAGCTTGTAATCCTTGTAAAGTTTGGTTTCAACAAAGGCCCTCAACAACATCAAGTGGTTCTTTCTCGGTTCAATGCGCGATACGTAAAGTATGTATTTTGTATCAACCGGGGACGCAAGGTCTTTCTTTTCGTAAAAAATAGGATCAATACCATTGGGGGTAACAAAAATCCTATCGTTTGCTATGTTATATATCTCATGGAGCTTTTGTTTCGAAAATTCAGAAACCGTAAGTAGCACATCTGCTCTCTGTCCCGAAACCCTGTGAAGAAAATGGTTGACAACCCTTTTCTTGATGGGAAAATAGTGCTTGAACTCCTTTTGGGCAAATAAATTGTCGTGAATGGTGACGATATACTTGCCACATTTGATGGGAGGCATGGTATATTGAAAATGTGAGTAGTCTATATCGTACTTCTTGATTAGCCGGGGCAATTCCACCAGTAGCCGATAAAATTTATTGGAGGCCCGCAACGGCAGATAGGTCACGTTTTTAAATCCATTTCCAAATTCGTTCTTGAGATTTTCAACGTCCTGCGCCACAAAATAGAAGTTCCATTCGGGAGCTTGTTTGATGAGTGCCCCATAAAGCCCCTTGAGATAGGTGCGGGAACCTTGGTGCTTGTCATCAAAAATATGGGCATCAACGAGTATGTTCATTTTTTAGCTGTGCTTCTGCTCAAAAAAACTGGTTTGCGGTCCATTGCCGATCTTTTTTGAACCCAACAAATGTACGTATCTAAAATGAAATTGAATAGCGGCATGGCAAACCAAACCTTTCTTCTGGCAAAATTTCCCAAAGTGTTTGAGGTGTCTGTTCGTCATTCGGTCACACGCTCCAATGGTGTGCTTTCTTTGTTGGGCAATTGACTCAATTCAAAGTAAATATATATAAAAACGAAATAGAAAAAACCTTGTTTGGGTATATCGGTTCCTATCATGTTTATAAAAAGGCCCAATACGAAAAACAATGATAGCCTGTTTCTGTTGCTATAGAATATCTCCAACAGCGACAATACCATGAGCACAAACCCAAAAATGCCCTTTTCAGCAAGTGACATCACCCAATAAGCATCCGAAACACTGTAGTAATATATGGGATCGGGTGTTTCTTTGTGAAAATTGGTATAGCCGGCAAAAATGACATTATCAGCATTTGGTGAGGATAACGACCCAATACCATTGCCCAACGGGTTTTTTAAAAATTTATCGAAAGAATATTCTATAAACATCCCGCGCTGTGATATGGCGCTTTTTTCGGCAAATGGATTAAACGTTGAAACATATTTCATGATTGTTGGAGAGTTCAGACTATATACTGTGAGTGATATAAAAATGGCAATGCCGATTCCCGTGGCCCATAACACTCTTTTTGTCAACTTTATCTTGTCAGGGCCATAGATGGCCAAAAGCAATAAAAGAACAATCAGAATAGGGCCTCTGGAAAAGGTGAGGATAACGATGGTCAAAAGTAAAAGCACATCGAAAAACTTGTTTGTTTTGTTCAGATAGTAAAGCGTAATGAGATAAATCGATGCCAGTTGGCCCAAGATTCTAAAGTCGAAAACGAATCCCATGTTTCTTGGGAAACTGCCTCTGGTGACATAAAAAGATTCCGGATTTACAGTTTCTTTAAAAACGATGCCTCTGGCAAATAGGTATTCAAACTGATCGGAAAAATGAGGGCTTAAGTAAACAACTACACATGCGACAAAACTGTATCTGAAAAATTTTAACAGGTAATGAAAATCAATTTCCTTTCTGGGCAATTTAATCATTAAAATTGCGAAAAGAACCAGTGGCAAAATCTCTTGAGCCAACACTGAAATCGCATAAGACAGGTGCAATAGGCTGAATGTCAATAAGAAAACAACATACAAAACCGTGTACTTAAGCATTTTAAAGCGGGTAAAACTTAATTTCTCACTTTTGAAAAGAGCTAAGAATACAAAAAAAGCTATCGGAAGATAATTGCATAGAACGTTCAAAATGTTAAATGCCATGTCCGAATGGGGAATCATCGGCCCCATTAGAAGCCGGGCACTCAACATCAATATCAATGCTACAGTAATATCCTGTTTGACAAAAATCCTGTAATAGGATATCAAAAGAAAAGGGATCCCGGGTATATAGGTGTACTCGGGTATTTTATATACCGTGAGTATCAGTACAAACAATGTACACAAATGTAAACTAAACCGAGCCCTCTTAATTTTCAAAACCTAACTAATAATTGTCAAAAATCCCCTGCTCAAATTCTCTATATTGCTTTTGTGCATACATCTCGGATCGCCATGGGAGTCTGACATGATTCCTTCAAATGAGTTGTGCAATAGCCATTTTGAAAATTCTTGGATGTCCATTTTACTTGATTCATCTAAGCCCTCCTCGAATATGTTCCTGTTCCTAAAGTCCTTCCAGGATACTTCAGAGCATCCCTTTAGGTTATTGAAAAATGTTGGCGCAAAGGTGAAAGACCTCTTACCCATTAAAGCTGCTTCATAGGCTATGGTCCCGGATACGGTAAATACCGCAGCGCAGCTTTCAAGTATTTTATAAGAGTTCACTTTATGGTCTATTAGAAAAGTATTTTTCAATGCTTTTACTTTTTTATAAAAACCCATGTTCCTGTCGCCTATGGCATTAGAATGTTCTTTTACCAACAGCACATAACCGGAAGGCATGATGCGCCAAACGTTTTTTATGAGCGTCCATTGGTTTTCGTAATACCTTCCGATAACATCAATAGATGCCTCCGGTTGCTTGTGCAAGGTAAACAAAATTGTTTTTTTGTGTTTAGGGATGTCTTCTAATTTGGTCTCTGATATCAGTTTATTGAAAAGGAATCTATTGACTATCTCCCGGGTCCTTATTTTAAACTGTGTATAGGGGTTGCCGTAAAGCGTTACATCATTGGCATCTTGATTTGCCCGTGTCATAAAATTCATCAAAAGCTTTACATTGTGGCCAAAGGTGCTTTTCTTATCTATGAATTTATCGTTCAAGGCCAAATATGCCGGTTTCTCGGCTTTGATAATCGGTGTCTCATTATTGGAAGATTCTGCCTCGTTTTCTTTTATAACCGATTGAAATTCATCTGTGAAAAAGGCAAACCTCCCGTTAGGAATACGTATGGTGTGTGGATTTATGAACCGGCAGCCAAGGCTTCTGTCGGCGTTTGCCAAGCGCATTGCGAGCAGTTCATGCGCCCAGGTAAGCTCACCAAATATAAATTGTATCCCGTTTGCCTTGATAAAATCCTGATAAACATGCTGGAGTTTATATAGGTATTCAAAAGACCATTCTTGAGGTTCTTCTCTTAAAACCCTGTCTCCGCACACCAATTCATTTATTTTCAAATCATTAGACAGATGATGGGTCTTGGCAGAAAGCACTTCTTTTTTTCCTATATACAGAACTGCGTCATCAGAAAACTCCTTGACCAGATGGACATACTGTTTTTTGTTGGGCGTAATCCAATAAATTGTATTCCCTTTTTCCGACAAGTCTTTTGCAACCTCTATAAAGACATTTGTTTTAAAATAATTGGCTATAAAACATACGGTTTTCATTTCATGGCTTTTTTTGATCCGGTGTGGGTTGTAACAATCCTTTAATGTTCTGAAAAAACAAGTGGTAAGGCAAACATAATGATTAAGAATCTTTCAAAGAAATAGAATCTATAAAACTTTAAAGTGCCGTTCAAAGCCTACAATAAAAGGTAATGCCATCAAAAAATATAGAGCTTTTAACTTTTAATGTTTTTTAAGTAAACACAGAGTATGTTTAAACAGTATATTTTTCATCAAGTATTCTTGGTCAGAAATCGTCCACCCTTTTTTTTGACTTGGCAAAGACAACGAGACAGATATTGAAGGGGTTAAAAGAAAAAAAAGATAAAAGTGATTTCATTAAAATTTCGTTATGACAAATAATATTTTCTGTATTTGAGCAACAAAACACTCGTGCCAAATGTCGCCAAGGTACTGGCAAACATGGCTATAATGATTTTATCAAGATATGCCATTGATCCTATAGACAAAATTGAAACAAAAATGACAACGTTTATACAGGCCAAATAGAGCTTGAATATGTTTTTATTTTCCCTGCTAAAGTATAATTCTAAATATGACACTAAACACCACAAATAAGTATATGCAACAATGCCGCTTAAAACAAACATAAAATTTTTAAAGTTATAATTGTAAATCTCCAAATAACAAAAGACCAACAAAATAACAAAAATCGTTGAGGCAGTAATAAATATGATGTATTTCATTAAGGCCGATTTTTTTATCTCCTTTTCACTTCCGTTTGTATAAATGTCCTTGACTATGAAAGCCAGGATCGAAGTATGGGTAATGTGAATAAGCATGCAAAAACGTTGAACCAAAGACAACAATGTGCCATCATCCAAAGACATCTTGTCCAATGCGAATATTTTACCATAATTAGCTACAAACATCATAATAAATACCTGCAGAATCGTCGGCCACGCAAACAAGAGCGATGCTTTCAAAAACGATACGGTATTTAGATTTTTATAGTGCTTGTGCCATTTGAGCAAAATATACCTTGTTGTCTTTAAAAAGTAAAAGACGCAAAAAAGTATTTGCCCAATGAAGATTACCCAAAGCTCAAACTCTTTATCTAAAAACACATACAAGAGCAAAATTATTAGAGAAATAATATTGGCGACAATGGTCAGAAAAAGTGCTTTTTCTGGTTTGTTGATTAATCTGTAGTACGATGACAAAAATGCAAAAGTTGCCAAAAATATCGCCCTCGAAGTTATGTAAACAATGTATTGGTCAATTGGAACGACAAAATAGTGTATCGCAATCAATATACAGCCTATGCAACAGAGGATAAAATAAAGCAAATGGAAAATTTTTATGCTTTTGTTTATAATCGCCCTTTTATGCCCCGTATTTCTATATATGTAGTAAAAATAGCTCCCCAGGCCCAAATCCAAGAAGGGAATGATGACTATGGTGATCGAATAGATGTACTCAATGGATAGATAGACCGATTGGTCCCCGAACATCTGTAGGACTAATATGGGCAACAAAAAAATGACGGCTTTGTCAAAATAACTCAATGCCATGAACCCCAACAGCCCCTTGTTGTTTTTATAAAGTGATTTTACTCTTTTCACTATAAAATAAAATTGCAACCCTTATGCTCGATAGCTTTATAAGGAAAGTGATACCGGTTATTCGATCTATAAAAAAGTAAATTTAACCTATAGGTGCAGCATTTATGGCAATTACTTATCTATCTTGTCTTAAACGTGAAATAATCAAAGAATCCCAATACTTCCCGTCTTCAAAACAATTTTGACGCAACAGACCGTCTTTTTTAAAATTAAACTTTTCAGTAAAGAATGATATTTTCTTTGTGTCGAACTCATATAATTCCATCCATAACTTGTTAAGGTTAAGGTTGTTGAATCCATAGTCAATAAGCAATTTTGCAGCTTCTTCCGCAATGCCCTTGTCGTCTATGTACTGGCCGTCCTTCCCGATATAAAATGAAAAGTCTGCCGAGCGGATGATCCAGTTGATGTACAATAGCCCTGCGGCACCAATGGTTTCGTTTGTTTTTAAGTCCACAATGGCAAACATGTAATTTATGTGCTTTGTGCGCTGAAGGCTTTCAAACCAAGCTTCTTGGTCGGCCAGAGACAGTTCCCTGACTTCCCTGAAATTCCTTCGGAAGTCTGTACGGTTCCGCCAATCGCGAAGTAGTTTTAAATCTTCTTTTTCTACTGCTCTTAAGCCTACTTTTTTTCCTGTTATCATAGTTAAAAATGACTAATGGTTAGGTGGTCTCCAGACGCTATGTCTTTTGCCAATGGTCTGCCCAAAATACTACCTATCTCGTACGGCTGAAGGCCGCCTTCCGAAATGGGCCTTAAGGCGATAACATCTGCTTTTGTCAAAACCTCACCCGCCTTCAGGTCCCTATTGACCCTCAAGCAGCGCCTCTGCACCAATATGGATTGCTCTTCATTGGGTTCTATCCGCTTGATGCCATCGCCGAGAGCAGAGAGCAATTCGTAGGAACGGTCCACCATGTCCCTCCAGGTCTTTGGGTTCATGGCAAACGCATGGTCCGGGCCGTCTTGGTTGTTGTCGTCCGTAAAGTGCTTTTCAATGACCCTTGCCCCTAAGGCGATGCTGCCCAAGGTGGTGGCGTGTCCCGGGGTGTGATCCGAAAGGCCGAGCATCACTTCGGGATATTTTTCTTTAAACGCTTTCAGCACGTTGAGATTGCAATAATTAAAATTGTCAACGCTGCCCGTATAGTTGGTATTGCACTGCATCAGTACCAAATCGTCGGTCTTTTTTAGTGCCAGAGCCATTACACGATCCACATCGTCCATTGTTGAGGCGCCAGTGGCTATAAGTACAGGCTTGTTTTTGTCCAAAATATACGAAATGATTTCGAGCCAAGTGATGTCGCCGGAGCCTATTTTGTATAGCTCCACATACGGATCGACCAGATCAACGGAATCAAAATCATACGGGCTCGTGAAATAATCGATGCCCACTTTGTCACACTCCTCTTTGAGGGTTTTGGTCCACGCCTTGTCAATGCTTGCGTCTTCATAGACTTCATAAACCGATTTTTTCCATTTGGATTGGTGGGACAATTTGCCCTGCATGGCATCAAAACCTTTCTTGCTCACTATTTTACTGGCCTGAAAGTTCTGAAATTTGGCCGCATCCGCTCCGGCTTCCTTTGCCAAATGGATCAGTTTAATGGCTTTTTCCAAAGAGCCGTTGTGGTTGGCGCCAATATCGGCAATGAAATACAACGAATGGTCGTTGACGATTTTGCTACCCAATTTAATTTGCCTCATCATAATGGTCTTTTAGTTCCTGAATGGTTTGTTTTAAAGTTGGCAACTGCCTTTGGCTCACCTCCTCAAACCGCTTGCAGTCCAAGGTTTGGTCCGTACTGCGTTTTGCCCTATCTTCAAAATCGGTGATTTTTCCTCTTTTGACCAAACCTGTGGGTAAATTTAAGCTTTTTAGCAATGTGATGCCAAATTGATATTTGGTACATATCTCACGCCCTGCAACATGAAAGGTTTTTCTTGAAAACGCAGTGGGATTGTTGATGATATATTCCAAATGTTCGGCGAGGTTCCATATGGATATTGGAGTAAACAGCACATCATCAAAAAGGGAAATTTCACTCCCCGCACTTGAGGAATTGACAATCCATTCTACAAAACCTTGTTTGTTTTTGTTCAGGTTTTTTCCGACAATGGTGGTTCTTACGATGGTATAATCACAATTGGAGTGGCGCAAAAAAAACTCGCCCAACTCTTTTGCCTTACCGTAAACGCTTTCTGGATGTACACAATCGGTCTCATTGGCAAGGTGCTTGTCGTTTGAAAAAACCGCATCTGTCGATATATAGATCAGTTGGGTCTGTTCGGGGATTGCTTTGCAAAATTTTTGCAGTGAAATGCCATTTATGGCAAATGCCTGTTCAGGGTTCTGTTCACAATAATTGCCATTGGTCAATGCGGCAGCATGGATAATGGTGTCCGGTTTTGACCACTCAATAAGTTTTGAGTAATCAGAACTGGACAAATCAAATGCCATGAAATTTTTGATTCCATCGAAGTTCAAATCTTTTGTCCCGGTGGCAAAAACCTCAAAATTGTCTTGAAAATATTTGGATAGTGTGGCGCCAAACATTCCCGTTGCGCCTGTAATCAATATTCTTTTTTTCACCTGACTTTCTTTTTTTGAAACAGTTGGTATTTAAATTCGGCTATTTCCCAATCGTCAAGATTGTCAATGTCGTGCGCTTCCATTTCGTTGATTTCCAAAGCGCCCGTGTTGTCGGTCCACAATTGTCCAAATTGTAAAAGTCTATCGACCCTAAACCAATAAAATTGCCCCGCATCGTGATAGGATGGGGTCAGGTCCTGGGAGCGTGTAACCAAATGCTCGGGGGAGATCATCCGCATTTGATTGTGATCGCTCAATTGCAGCCCTCTTTGAATGGGATAACCGTACTTTAACACGGGAAAAACACAGTCAAAATTTGATGTGTCCAAGAATTCGTGAAATTGCTTTAATCGTTGTGGCGTAGTAAATGGTGCCGTTGGATAGATGCAACAAGCTTCGCCAAAAACCATTCCTTTGCTTTTGTAGCGCAATAGTACTTCTTCTATCACTTCAAATGTGGTTGCGTGGTCATTGGCGTTATTGGAACTTCTCAAAAAAGGAACACTTGCACCAAAAGTTCTCGCTATGTCCGCAATCGATTCGTCGTCCGTAGATACCATGATCTCGCTAAACATTTTGCTTTGCAGGGCTGCTTCAATGGTGTATGAGATTATTGGTTTACCCAGAAAATCCTTTATGTTTTTCCTGGGGATTCTTTTGCTGCCTCCTCTGGCGGGAATGATCGCAATCCTTTCCATGTTCAAACTTCAAAATTGCTGTCCACATGCTGCTTTATCAACTCTCTCATGCTTTCAATGGTTTCCCATTGGTCATTGTCCCCGGAGTTGTAACTAAATCCCTGGGGCACTTTTTTGGCCTTGAATGTGCTTATAAAGTCTTCAAGGTTCCACTTGTGCTTGGCGGGCAAAATGGTATAATATTTTCCGATATCGTAGGTGTAAAAGGAATCTGAAGCGGTAATCATTTCCTCATGGATTTTTTCCCCTGGACGTATGCCGATTACTGGCTTTTCACATTCTGGACCAATGGCCTCTGCCACGTCAAGGATTTTGTAAGACGGTATCTTGGGAACAAAAAGCTCGCCGCCCCAAGCGTGTTCCAGTGCGTGCATGACCATATCAACGCCTCCTTGCAATGAAATGTTGAAACGGGTCATGTTTGGATCGGTAATCGGAAGAATACCCTCTTCTTTCTTCTTATTGATAAAGAAAGGTATTACAGAACCGTTTGAGCCCATAACATTGCCATAACGCACAACGGATAACCTTATGGGGTTGTCGCCTTTGATGTTGTTTGCAGCGATAAATAATTTGTCCGATGTCAATTTTGTTGCGCCGTAAAGGTTGATCGGTGCGCATGCCTTATCGGTTGAAAGCGCCACCACGCGTTCCACTTTTGTCTTGAAGCAGGCGTCAACAACATTTTCGGCGCCGCCGATATTGGTTTTTATACATTCATCTGGGTTGTATTCGGCAATATGCACATGTTTCATTGCTGCTGCATGAATGACATAATCAACCCCTTGGAATGCCCTTATCAAGCGGTCCTTGTCACGGACATCCCCAATAAAATACCTGATCTGTGGAAATTGTGACGTTGGAAACTCTTGTTCCATCTGAAATTGCTTTTGCTCGTCCCTTGAATAGACGACCAGCCTTTTGATTTCTGGGTGTTTATATAAAATATGCCGGGTCAATGCTTTGCCGAGAGATCCCGTACCGCCCGTTATAAGTATCGATTTGTTTTTTAGTTCGAACATGCATTCAGATTTTGGTCGTTAAAGCCATTTCAAGATTTTTGTTCCCAACCATATAAGGATCGTAAACTTCCTTGCCATTCAGGTCAAAGGGTTTAAATGTAATTGTCAAGGAATCGCTCTGCATTTCTATGCCGCCATTAAAATTAAAGAACTTTTTTAATTCGCTTCCTTTTATTTCCATTGAACCTTTGTTATATGCCAGAACACATTTTTTGATTTTCATTTGCCCTTGCTGGTTGTTCGAACCAAAGTCGAGTCGAATGTTATAGGGATAAACTTCTTTCGGGAGCTCAAATACCACTTCTTGAAAATCGTTCATCCCGTTTGTCTTTCTTTGGATCATTTGCTCGGCCTTATAAGTATCCATTTCATCTTTCAGATAAAACACCTCCAAGGCATCATTTTTATCCAACTGAACCTCCAAAAGCACTGAAAATGTGTTCTTTAATCTTTTGATTTCGGGTTGTGGAGCAATGTCCTTTGATGAATCCTCTTTTTTTGTACCGCTCTCTTTACACCCAAAAAACAAAATGGTGAAACCTATAAAAAATGCTAAAACAATTCTAATATTCATGGTCGTGATGTTTTTTATACCACCATTCCTGCTGCCACGGTCTCGTTGGTAGCGTCATCTATCAAAATGATGCTGCCCGTTGTCCTGTTTTCCCTATAGGAATCGACCATCAGCGGTTTTGTGGTTCTTAGTGTTACCTTACAAATGTCGTTCATGTTAAGTTCGGTGTCATTTGTATTGCGTTCTAAAGTGTTGATGTCTATTTTATAGACTACGTCTTTGATCATCGCCTTCTGTTCGTTGGACGTGTGACGTATGGTATATTTGGCCCTTGGCTTGGCGCTGTTGTTGTGCAACCAGCAAAGCATCACTTCTATATCTTGTACCACTTCTGGCTTGTTCTTGGTTCGCACGATCATGTCGCCCCGGCTGATGTCGATGTCATCCTCAAGGGTAATGGATACCGACATGGGTGCAAAGGCTTCTTCAAGTGTCCCGTCAAAGGTGTCTATCGATTTGATTTTTGAGGTAAACCCTGAAGGCATTACAGTGATTTCGTCCCCTACCCGAAGCACGCCACTTTCTAACCTACCGGCATAGCCGCGATAATCTCTGTGCGAGTCGTTTTGTGGGCGCAACACTGTCTGTACGGGAAAACGGGCATCCACCTTGTTAATATCGCTGCTGATGTGCAAGGTTTCGAGCGTGTGCAGCAGTGGTGCTCCTTGGTACCAGTTCATATGTTCTGAACGGTTCACGACATTATCGCCTTCAAGTGCACTGATGGGAATAAACCGGATGTCTCGAACCAATAATTTGGATGAAAATTCCTCAAACTGATTAATGACGCGGTTGAAAGCCTCCTCGGAATAATCTACCAAATCCATTTTGTTGACACATACAATAACATGGGGAATTTGCAATAACGATGCAATAAACGAATGGCGCTTGGTCTGCTCAATAACTCCATGCCTCGCATCGACAAGGATGATGGCGGCATTTGCAGTGGATGCGCCGGTAACCATGTTCCGGGTATATTGTATATGTCCGGGCGTGTCTGCAATGATAAACTTGCGCTTGGGAGTCGTAAAATATCTGTAGGCTACATCTATGGTGATGCCTTGTTCTCGCTCATCCCGCAAGCCGTCAGTAAACAGCGCTAAATCAACGCCTTCGTGACCTCTTTTTTTGCTGGTGTTTTCAATCGCGGCCAACTGATCTTCAAATATCGACTTGGAGTCGTACAACAAACGGCCTATCAAAGTGCTTTTTCCGTCATCGACACTTCCGGCCGTTGTAAATCGTAATAATTGGTTGTTATCTATCATGGTTTTGTTCAAGCTTTATGTTCTGGGTTTTTTGGTTCAAAGTTGTCTGGTTATTTAGAAAAAATGTCCTGCACTCTGCACGCAACCCGAAAACCCTTTTTTTCTCTAAAAATATCCTTGCCGTTTCCGGTCTTCCATTGCGGATTCAGAGCGCTTGTCGTCGCTGCGGTTGCCGCGTTCTGTCTGGCGCATCCCCGAAACCTCGTTCACGATTTTTTCGAGCGTATCCGCATCAGATTCAATGCCTCCGGTAATGGTAATGTCGCCAAGGGTCCGGAACCTGATTTTTTTTACTATGACTTCTTCATGGGCTTCCAATCTTAAAAATTCCGAATTGGGAATCCACGAATCTTGTCGCCATACCACTTCTCTTTCGTGGGCAAAATACAGCGATGGAATGGCAATGTTTTCTCGTTTGATATAGTTCCAAACGTCCATCTCTGTCCAGTTACTGATTGGGAACGCCCTAAAATGCTCGCCTTCAAAATATTTTCCATTGAACAGGTTCCAAAGTTCGGGGCGTTGGTTTTTGGGATCCCACTGCCCAAAATCGTCCCGGTGCGAGAAGAAACGTTCTTTGGCCCGTGCTTTTTCTTCGTCACGTCTTCCGCCCCCAATGGCACAATCTATTTTATGTTTTTCTATTGCATCCAAAAGAGTGGTGGTCTGGAGTGCGTTCCTTGTGGCGCTCTTGCCTTTTTCTTCTGCTACGCGTCCGGCATCTATTGATTCCTGAACAGAGCCCACAATAAGGTTGAGCCCGAGTTCCTTTATCAAATCATCCCTAAACTTGATGGTTTCCGGAAAATTGTGCCCGGTATCGACGTGCATCAACGCAAAAGGAATCTTTGATGGATAAAACGCTTTTCTCGCCAAATGTGTGACCACGATGGAATCTTTTCCGCCGGAAAACAAGATTACCGGGTGCTGGAACTGTGCCCAAACCTCCCGCAATACAAAAATGGCCTCACTTTCCAGTTCGTCCAAATAATTCAGATAATATCTACTCATGATTGAGATTTAGTTTTGGTTCAATGTGCTTTAGTATTTTTTCTACAGCCTGTGCTACTGTTTCATTCTCGGTCTGTATCTCTATGTCGGGGTCAATGGGCGCTTCATAAGGAGATGATATGCCGGTCATGTCCTTGATTTCTCCTGCACGGGCTTTTTTGTAAAGACCTTTTACGTCACGGCGTTCACATTCCTCAACACTGGTATTGATATAAATTTCAACAAAATTATCCTCTTTGACGATAGTTTTGATGTTCTCGCGGTCTTTTTTGTATGGCGAAACAAATGCCGCTAAAACTACTAGCCCGGCATCGATCATCAAATTCGCGGCTTCTGCAATTCGTCTAATGTTCTCGGTCCGGTCATCTGGGGAAAACGTCAGGTCCTGGTTCAATCCTTTCCGGATATTATCGCCATCGAGCGTGTAGGTTTTGATGCCTTTTTCAAAAAGAGCTAACTCTACTTTATTGGCAATAGTCGATTTCCCGGATCCGGACAGCCCTGTAAACCATAGCAGAAAGGCATTGTGGCCATTGGCTTTGCACCTGTCAGCTGCTGAAATTTGATACGTGTGTTCAACTATGTTTGGTTCCATTCTCTAAAAAATTATCGGTGTTCTCGAGACCATAACGCACTTTGTGCCATACTTTTTCATGCAAGAAATACAATGCCATTTTTGTGACCAATTCCAAGAGCCCAATTTTAAGACCTGTCAGTGGGTTGCCCGTTATTAGCCACGCCAGTAGCATTGTGTCAAGAGTGCCCAATATACGCCAAGTAACGCTCTTTAACAAATGTCTTTTGTTGCTATTCTTGAACCGGACCTTGAACCACAACCTTTCGTGGATGTAATACAAAATCATTTTGGTGGCCACTTCCGAAAAACCGATCTTGAGCCCTGTAAAAGGGTTTCCGGAGACAATCCATGACAAGATGATGGTGTCGATGGTTCCTACCAGTCGCCATGTTATGGTTTTTGCGATATGTCTTTTTTTGGAATTGTCTTTCATCGTTTTGACGCCAAAAACCAAGGATTGAGTAAGTTTTCTTTATTATAAAGCAATGGCAGGTCTGTTTCTTTTGAAATGACCTCTATGCCAACAGCGTTGCAAATGGCGTGGCCGGCAGCTGTATCCCACTCCATGGTAGGGGCAAAACGTGGATAAGCATCTGCCAATCCTTCTGCCAACAGACAAAATTTTAAGGAACTCCCTTTTGAAACTACTTCTATGGTTTTTCCGTTAGTTTTGAGTTGTTCCATATAATCCAGCGTCTCTTGGCTCATGTGGGAACGGCTTCCCACGACCCTAATTGTGTCAACTGCCGTGTTTGGATTCAATGTCTTGGCCGATTCAAGAATCTGCTCTAATGTGTCGTTGTGCGCGGTTAATTGGGCTTTATAGGATTTTCCCTCTCTTACGTTCGCAAAGTAGAGTTCTTTTGTTACTGGAACGTAAATGACGCCCAAAATCGGCACTTGATCCTCAACGAGTGCAATATTTACAGTAAACTCGCCATTGCGCTTTACAAACTCCTTGGTACCGTCCAGCGGATCCACGATCCAGCACCTGCTCCATTTGCTCCTGATGGCATAATCCGTTTGCCTGCTTTCTTCACTGATGATCGGGATGTTGGTATATTCCAAATGTGATAGGATGTTACTATTTGATGCCTTGTCAGCCTGGGTCAGTGGAGAGCGGTCTTCCTTTAGTTCGACATCAAAAGGTTTTTGATAAATCTCCATGATAGCCGCCCCGGCTTCCAATGAGGCTCTTATTGCAATATTGATAAGTTCATTTTCCATTTAAGTACCAGTTGTAAATAATATTTAGTCCTTTGTCAAGGTTCACCGAGTGTTTCCATCCCAAGGCGTGAAGCTTTGATACGTCTGTAAGTTTTTGCATGGTGCCGTCGGGTTTGTCGGTATTAAACACGAGATCTCCCCGAAAACCGATCAATTCCTTGATTTTAAACGCCAGATCCTTGATGGATATTTCCTCACCGGTACCAATGTTGATGTGTGTATTCCTTATTTGTGTTTCCTCTTTTGGGTAGGTGTCTTTGAAATCCTTGTTTTCCATTATGAAAACGCAGGCATCTGCCATGTCTTTTGACCAGAGAAATTCTCTTTTGGGGTTTCCGGTTCCCCAGATTTCAACGGTGTTTTGGTCAACACCAAATTTTTTGAGATAGATTTTTGCGTCTTCGAGCGTTGCAAAACCGGTATCTTTCAAAACTTCATCATACTTCGATTCATCCAAAAGTTTTGCTAAATGTATTTTCCGTATCAGGGCCGGAAGTACGTGCGATTTTTGAAGATCAAAATTGTCATTGGGTCCATAAAGGTTGGTGGGCATCACGGAAATGAAATTTGTGCCATATTGCAGATTGTAGCTTTCGCAGGTCTTGATGCCGGCTATCTTTGCGATGGCATAAGGTTCATTGGTGTATTCGAGCGTGTCTGTCAGCAAATAGTCTTCTTTTATCGGCTGGGGTGCGTTCTTGGGATAGATGCAAGTGCTTCCAAGGAACAGGAGTTTTTTGACCCCGTAGAGATAGCTGTGGTGTATGACATTGTTCTGTATCATTAGGTTTTCATAAATGAAATCGGCCCTGTAAAGATTGTTTGCGACAATGCCGCCCACTTTAGCGGCAGCAAGAAATACGTATTCGGGTTTTTGAGCCTCAAAAAAGCGGGCAACTTGCCGTGGATCCAAAAGGTCCAGCTCTTTATGTGTTTTGAATACTATGTTAGTGTAGCCCTTGCTTATCAGGTTTTCCAATATGGCGCTCCCAACAAGGCCTCTGTGGCCGGCAACATAAATCTTGGCGTTTTTGTCCATTTCTATTCAAAATAGTTTTTGATGGTGTAGCCATTATCCTTCAGGAACTGTTGTTTTTTCATGAGTTTTAGGTCGCTGTCCATCATATCCTTTACCAGCGCATCCAGGCTGTATTCGGGAATCCATCCCAGTTTTTCCTTTGCCTTTGTTGCATCTCCAATCAGCAAATCTACTTCTGTTGGGCGGTAATAGGTTTTGTCGACAGCCACAACCTCTTTCCCGGTGGGCAATTGGTATTGTGGGTTTTTGCAACTTATAACGTATCCTTTTTCGTCTGCCCCATTCCCTTTAAAGTCGATTTCAATACCAATATGGGCAAAGCACATTTTTACAAAATCTCTTACCCTTGTGGTCTTTCCTGTGGCAATGACCCAGTCTTCAGCTTCTTCTGCCTGAAGAATCATCCACATCATACGGACATAATCTTTTGCATGGCCCCAATCGCGCTGTGCATCCAGATTGCCCAAATACACTTTGTCCTGAAGACCCAAAGCAATCCTGGACGTGGCCCTTGTAATCTTACGTGTCACAAAGGTTTCGCCCCTAATGGGCGATTCGTGGTTGAACAAAATGCCGTTGCATGCATAGATATTATATGCTTCGCGATAGTTTACCGTAATCCAATAGGCATACATTTTGGCGACAGCATAAGGACTTCGCGGATAAAAAGGTGTTTTTTCGGTTTGCGGAACCTCTTGCACTTTTCCGTACAGTTCCGATGTTGATGCCTGATAGATCTTTGTTTTGTTTTCGAGTCCAAGCATTCTGACGGCCTCAAGCAACCTCAACGTTCCCAGGGCGTCGACATTGGCGGTATATTCGGGAATCTCAAAAGAAACATGTACATGACTCATGGCGGCCAGGTTGTATATCTCGTCTGGCCTTACTTCTTGTATTATTCTGGTTAGGTTGGTACTATCGGTCAAATCACCATAGTGGAGCACAAAGTTGCGGTTTTCTTCGTGTGGGTCTTGGTACAAATGGTCGATCCTATCCGTGTTAAAGAGTGATGACCTTCTTTTGATACCGTGTACCTCATAGCCCTTTTTCAATAAAAACTCGCTTAAATAGGCGCCGTCCTGTCCGGTTACCCCGGTTATTAGTGCTACTTTTTTTTGCATCTTACTGATTTACTGCTTTCTGGCAATTAATAGGTTAAACTTTTGGCTTAAACCCACAAAGGTAATGGTTACACAGGAAAAAATCCCTTTTTAGCCCAGCTTATTTAGAATTTGTCCCATAACTTTCTCCAACTCCACTGACCAGTCGTTTTGGGCGTGATATATCTTTTGAACTTTTGAATTGTCCATCACACTGTATATTGGCCGTTGGGCCTTGGTTTTGAAACTTTCAACGGCCTTGATTTTTTTTCTGTCATAATCTGTGAACTGCTCGGCGATTTTGAGTGACAGTCCGTGCCAAGTAGTTTCTCCTTTGGCGCTGAAATGGAAAATGCCGTAATCTTTGTTTTCATTGACTATCAACCAATGGATAAACTTTGCCAACGACTCGCAACTGGTAGGAGTGCCTCTTTGTGAGGTTACAATCGAAAGGTCGGCATTTTCCTTGATTTTTCCGGCTATGGTGGTCACAAAATTCTTTGGGTATTGAGAATACAGCCATGATGTCCTGATAATAAAATATTTTGCCATTGCCTTTTGGATAAGCCTTTCGCCTTCCAACTTTGACCGTCCGTACACATTGATGGGGTTTGTGGGATCGGTTTCTGTATAGGGCGTGCACTTTTTCCCGTCAAAAACATAATCTGTTGAAATGTGGATCAAGGTCGTGTTTGATGATTTGCATGCCTGCGCTAAAAAGTCTGCCGCATCTGCATTAATGGCAAATGCTTCGTGTATCGCATCTTGGGCGCCATCTACATTGGTAAAAGCGGCGCAATTGACGCAGTAGTCAAAGGCGTGGTTGTTGAAAAATTGGCTGACCTTGTCTTTATTGGCCACATCAAGTTCGGTCCGGCCAACAAAAACACATTCGAGTTCCTCTGCGTTTAAACAAAAAATGTCTTTGATGGTCTTTCCGAGCTGTCCGTTGGCGCCGGTTACCACAATTCTCTTTTTCATAGCTCAATGCTGTCAAAGTTAGGCAGTATTTTGTCCTTTTCTGATATGATAAACGTTTCCGGGGATAGTTTCCAATCGATATTCAGGTTTTTATCATTATAAATAATACCGCCTTCAGATGCTTTATTGTAGTAATTATCACACTTATAGGAAAATATGGCTTGGTCTGTTAAGACGATAAAGCCATGGGCAAATCCGCGAGGGATGAATAGTTGCTTCTTGTTGTGTTCTGAAAGCTCAATGGATAATGTTTGTCCAAAAGTTGTAGAATCGGGTCTGACGTCCACCACCACATCCATAACGGCGCCTTTGATTACTCTCACCAATTTAGCCTGTGCGTATTGCCCTTTTTGGAAATGCAAGCCCCGCAATACGCCTTTTGACGACAGTGACTCGTTGTCCTGAACAAAATTTACCTGATCGCCAATAAGTTCACAGAACTTCTTTTGATTAAAACTTTCCAAAAAATAGCCTCTTGCATCTTCAAAAACTTGAGGTTCGAGGATAAAACACCCTTGTAAGTTCGTTTCTTTTGCAATCATCGTTTGTGGTTCAATAAGCCAAGGAGATTTTTTCCGTAACCGCTTTTCATCAAGGGTTCTGCCAACTTTTTGAATTGTTCATCGTCAATATAACCCATTTCATAGGCTGCGCCCTCTATTGATCCTATTTTCAGTCCTTGGCGTTCTTCTATGACCTCAACAAATTGTGAGGCCTGCATCAAAGACTGAAAAGTGCCCGTGTCGAGCCATGCCGTCCCCCGATCTAAAATACTCACGCTGAGCTTTCCTCGTTTTAGGTATTCTTTGTTTATGTCTGTAATTTCCAACTCCCCTCTATGGCTCGGCTTGATGCTTTTTGCAATAGAAACAACATCATTATCATAAAAATAAATACCCGGTACGGCAAAATTGGACTTGGGAGAAGTTGGTTTCTCTTCAATTGACACTGCTTGTCCGCTCGTATCAAATTCCACAACGCCATAGCGCTCCGGGTCATGCACCCTATAAGCATAGATGATGCCGCCATCGGGGTCATTGTTTGCCTGAAGCAATTTTGAAAGACCGGTCCCGTAAAAGATATTGTCGCCCAATATCAGTGCGACTTTGTCTTTTCCAATAAAATTTTCACCAATTATGAACGCTTCCGCCAAACCGTTTGGTGCTTCCTGTACTTCGTATTCAAACCTACAGCCAATTTTTTTACCATCGCCAAGCAGGTCTTTAAAAAGAGGTAGGTCTTTAGGCGTAGAAATAATCAAGATTTCCTTAATACCGGCATACATCAAGGTTGAAAGCGGGTAATAGATCATGGGCTTGTCGTATATGGGCATCAATTGCTTGCTCACTGAAAGTGTCAATGGGTGCAATCTGGTACCGGATCCCCCGGCTAAAATGATTCCTTTCATCGGGTCTGATATTGCTCTTGATAATAATTTTGATACTCGCCACTTGTCACATGGTCCAACCATTGTTGGTTTTCCAAATACCATTTGATGGTATTTTTTAACCCTTCTTCAAACACCAGCGATGGTTCCCACCCGAGTTCGGCTTTTATTTTTGTGGCATCTATGGCGTATCGCAAATCGTGGCCCGGACGGTCCTTTACAAAAGTAATCAATCGTTCTGAAGTGCCTTTGGATCTGCCCAAGGCTTCATCCACCAACTTGCAAAGCAACTTCACGAGGTCAATGTTTTTCCACTCGTTAAAGCCACCGATGTTGTACGTTTCACCGTTTTTGCCTCTGTGGTAAGCAACGTCAATGGCCCGTGCATGGTCCAACACATAGAGCCAATCGCGGGTATAATTGCCATCGCCATAGACGGGCAATGGTTTTTGATGGATAATGTTGTTGATGAAGAGCGGAATCAGTTTTTCGGGAAATTGATTGGGACCGTAATTATTGGAGCAATTGGTAATGATATATGGCAACCCGTACGTTTCTCCGTAAGCCCTTACAAAATGGTCAGAACTTGCTTTTGATGCTGAATAGGGTGAATTTGGGTCGTAAGGCGTGGTTTCGGTGAACAAGCCCGTGTTGCCCAAAGTACCATAAACCTCATCGGTGCTGATGTGATAAAAGCGTTTGCCCGAAAAATCATGGCGCCAGATGTTTTTGAATGCGTTCAAAAGCACCATGGTGCCAATAACATTTGTCTTTACGAACGCCAACGGGTCGGTGATGGATCTATCTACATGCGATTCTGCTGCCAAATGGATGACGCCCTCAAACCGATGCTTTTCAAATAGGTCGTTTATGAATATTTCATCCGTTATGTCGCCTTTGATAAAAGTGTAGTTGGGCCGATCTTCTATGTCCTTTAGGTTTTCCAGATTGCCCGCATAGGTCAAGGCATCCAAGTTGAATATCCCATAATCCGGATAGCGCTCCACAAACAGTCTGGCCACATGCGAACCTATGAACCCTGAACCGCCAGTGATAAGGATTGGGGTGTTAGCTTTCATAGTTTTTGATAAATTTATACAGCTTGATGGTCATGTAGCCAATACACAACAATATAAATGCAATTATGGGGAAAAGCACATAATAACGAGATAACAATGAAGAATCTACCTTGCCTACTTTCGGGAATCCGGAAAGGATGTCATAATAGATATCTTCATCTGCTTTCAACTGTTCAATTTCCCGAATGGAGTCTCGTATGCGAATCTCGTATTGGAAGAGCTCGTACTCATGGGTTTTAGACCTTTCCTGTTGTAGCGGCAAAAGCCCTTGCACGTTTACAAACGCTTCGCCCTTATCGGCCTCTTTTTGAACAATTTTCAAATAGGTCTGCTGGAGTGTGTCGATTTTTGATAGGGTGCTTTCGAAAGCGGTTTTTTTGATTTCAAATGTTTTGTCCCTTTTTTGTTTTTGGGCAATTGAAAGCTCATTGATGAAAATATCATCAAATCCTTTTTCCAGACTTTTGAAAATATCTTTCTTGAGGGATTTGACCGTTATCAAATATAGCTCGCTGGAATAGATGTTCCTGTTTTCCACAAAGTCAACATAAGTGATGCTCAATGCTCTGGAACTGTCAAGAGATTTTAGATATAGGTCATACTGTTTAAGGAGATCGTTTTTGGTCTCTGGTCCGCTTTCTACTTCAAAACTCTTTATTTTTTGAGCATCTTCTTTTGCAATACCAAAAGCGTTGGACAGTACTTCAAAATTTCTCTCCTCGAGCAACGAATTGTAATAATTCACATTGGCGATCAACTGGTACTTTGAATTGTAGTACGGTTTTACCAACATGCTGGCTTCATAAACGGGCGCCTTGTTTTTTTCGAAAAAATAACCGACAGCAAATGCAATACCAACAACTATGGCAACCGTTATCAAGTTGTCTATCACCACCTTTAAAAAGCTCATAAAAAGTGAAAAAACAACTTTGAAAAAACCTCCTATAAATTTGAATAGTCGGTCAAACATTTTTCCGATGGCATTAAAAATCTGGCCCAAATCTATTTCTTCAGAAGTCTTGTTCTGTAAATCTTTGCTCATGATGACAAAAAATTCAATTAAATATTTGTTCTAAAATCTTTCTGGTAATTAAATATGTCGGCTTTACACCAGAGGTTCCCAAACCGCCCGATGCCAATGTGCTTCCCGTCTCCAGTGGATTGTCGCTGGCATAATAGGCATACCTGACTTTTACGTTGGGGTTGATACTGTTCCTAACCTTTGAGGCCGCCTGGATGGCTTTCTGATAGTGCGCACCCTCCATTTCGAGGCCTATAACGTTCCACGTGGAGTTGAAGAAAAATTTGAGGATATCCTTGTTTTGGAGCGAAGTGCCCAAAACCGTAACCATAGAACCCTCACAGACGTGAATATCCTGATTTTCAAAATCGTCTTTTGAAAGTTCATTTTTAAAAGGATAATTGTCTGCAGTGCCTTCAAAAATATGGGCAGTGGGAATCATGATATCGCCTTTGCCTCCATCTAAAATACCTGCCTTTCCCATGATGGAAATGGATTCTACGTTGAGACAGGTTTTTTTGCCACTGACCTTTGTGGGTTTTAAGAGCTCATCCATGGTTTCATACGCTTGTTCGCCAAAGGCATAATCCATGACAAACAGTACGGGCATTTCCTCGGGTTTTTGTTTTCTGGAAATCTTCAGATCTGTTTTTGATAAATCGATTTTGGCCGTATCAAAAATTTGAATGTCAATGTTGGTGCCAGTGGTATTGGGAATGAAAATCATACCCTTCTGCAACGCTTCTTTGGTTACTTTATTGCGAAGTGTTTCATTATCTTTTTGGCTCAATGCTTCATAAACCTCAAAAATAGGTTTGTTGGCCATCGCTGATTTGAGTGCCTGGGGCGCAAAAAGAGTATTCATCACACTGTGCATGTTGGCACTAATGATATGCAAAGGCCTGTCGAGCAGGTTATGTTTGTACAGAGCTTCTTTGATGGTGTCTGCCCAAATTTCACCGTGGATATGGTGGCCCAACCGCTCCCGCAACACTGGGCTAAAAGTTACCGTTCGCTTCTTGTTGCTTACCACTTCGTCTATGGCAAGCTTGCCCAACCAATACACCAAATGCAGCAAACGCTCGGGCTGGTGCGGCAACGCAAAAGCACCGTAAACCTCGGTCAGTTCGTTAAATGTCCTGCCCAAGATATTGGCGGTGTGCGTAATGGCAATTTCGCGTTCCTTTTGCGAGAGCTCTTTTTTGGAGAGGACCGCTTTTTCGAGTTTTACCCAATCACGGGTGGTGTTGCCTTGCTCATCGATCAAAACCTTTTTGCAAATCTTGTGCGATTCGACAAACATGAATGTAAGATGGGTCAATATGTCATAAATCTCCGAACGTCCACGGGTAATCTCTATGTTCATCTGCTCTTCGTCTATTCGGTAGCAGTTGCGTCGCCGTTTTGGCGGAACTATGGGCTTAAAATGCGAGTTTGCAAACCCTTCGTCACTGGTAAGATTGATAAAAGCACACTCTTCGATGCCATATGGCAACCTGTCAACAACGTACAGCAACCCGTCGAGCTCGGCTTTTTCTTCGCCTATAGAACCATAAATTTCCGGACGTAACAGCAATAGGGATTCTCTTAGGGTTTCTCCAGAAATCCCCATGGGTTTATAAAAACCGCGGTTGAACAAATGCCGCATGGTAATGTACATCCTCTCAATGGCATTGGTGCTCTCTTGTGCTCTTGTCCTTGCGTGTTTCTTCATAGTGCCCATTAGTAGTCGTTTGCGTGCAAATATAGGTTATTTAATTATTAAATCCATCGTTGCCAAAGCATCGGCTATTTTGCGGTCGTTGGACAATCTTGGTATTTTGTTTTGCCCTCCCAATTTTCCAATGGATTTCATATAGTCCTGAAAACCATTCTTTTTGACCTGTCTGATTTTGAGCTGTTGTAGCACTTTCCCTTGTATCAAATCAAAATAGTAGGTGTTTTGGGATTGTAGCGAAGTTTCTATTTTTTCAATGATATGGTCAATGTTGTGTGGTGCTTTTTCAAATTCGATGAACCATTCGTGGTAAGGAAGCCCGCTGGGAGGATTGATTTGAGGTGCTACGGTAAATTCAGTAACGCCTGTTTCGGTGCCGGCAAGCGCCTCGTTGAGTGCTTGTTCCACCTCTTTGGCAATCACGTGCTCGCCAAATGCTGAAATGAAGTGCTTTATTCTGCCCGAAACAATCAAACGATAGGGTCTGGTTGAAGTAAATTGCACCGTATCTCCAATATTGTAAGCCCAAAGCCCGGCATTGGTGGAAATGATCATTACATAATTGACACCAACCTGTACATCTTTGATGGTGCTGCGTTGAGGGTTTTCATCAAAAAAAGTGTCGGCCTTCACAAATTCATAAAAAATGCCCGAATTGAGCAATAGTAACATTCCTTTTTCATTTTGAACATCCTGGAATGCAAAAAAACCCTCACTTGCCGGGTAGAGTTCGATGCTGTCAACCTTTCGCCCGATAAGACTTTCAAATTTTGCGCGGTAAGGCTCGTAATTGACGCCCCCGAAAATAAACAGGTTAAAATTCTTAAAGACTTCGCCTACTTTTTTTCCTGTTTTCTGATTGATTTTTTCAAAATACATCTGCACCCACGAAGGAATCCCTGAAATGACGGTCATGTTTTCTGGCAAGGTTTCTTCCACGATCGCATCCACTTTTGTTTCCCAGTCATCGATGCAGTTGGTTGCCCAAGTGGGCATTCTGTTTTTTTGAAGATATTTAGGCACGTAATGCGCCACGATGCCCGATAGCCTTCCAAACTGGATGCCGTTTTTTTCCTCCAAAATTGGGCTGCCTTGCAAAAAAATCATCTTGCCGTTGACAAAGTGCGCCCTGCCTGTTTCTGCAATGTACATCAGGATTGCATTACGGGCAGCTTCAATATGATTTGGCATGCTTTCTTTGGTGATGGGGATGTATTTTGACCCCGACGTAGTACCGGAGGTTTTGGCAAAATAAATGGGTTTGCCCTTCCAGAGTATGTCTGGTTGTCCGGCAACGGTTTTTTCGATATATGGTCGTAAGGCTTCATAATCCCTGATGGGGACGCGTTTCACGAAATCTTCGTACGAGGTAATGTTTTGGAAATCGTGATCTTTGCCAAACTCTGTGTCGCGAGCACTGGAAATCAAGCTCTTGAAAACCTTGTCTTGGGTCGCAATGGGAGTGTTTGCCCATTTTTTGATGGCTCTTCTGACAGCCAATGCAAATGGCTTTGCCAAAATTGATTTTATGGACACCATTATTTGAAATCAATAAAATTGGTAGGGTTAACCGGATAGCCCTTGCTCCACAGCTCAAAATGCAGATGCGGCCCGGTTGTATATTCGCCGGAATTTCCGGCCATGGCAATGACCTCACCTGCTTTTACCAAATCGCCCTGCTGTTTGGTCAAGGATTCGTTGTGCTTATACACCGATATCAATTCTTGGCTGTGCTCAATGATGACCACATAGCCCGTTTCGGCGGTCCATTCGGCAAAGATGACCGTGCCATCGGCGGTGGCCTTTACCGGTGTGTTTTTTGCAACCACAACATCGACCGCAAAATGTTTGGACTTTATGTCATAGGGTTCGGAAATGGTTCCGTTAACGGGCGGAAACAGTACAAAACTTGATTCGGAAATAGCCGATTCAAATAGATTATACTTGTCTTCCTTATCGACCTTTTCGCGCAATAGTGAGTCTTCCTTCGTAGCAGCAAGTACAAGTGCTTCCCTATCTGCTTTGGCCGCTTCGATGACCGAATCCCGATTAAATTCCACGGTTTTCACATCTCCCGTGAGTACGCGCCTTATTGATGCAAAATATTTTTCATTGAGGTCAATTACTTGTTGGAGCGAATCGGTCTTGAAGTGCAGTTCGGTTGCTTTTTTCTTTAGTGTTGCCGATGAATAGCCGGGGATAAATTCGCGCAGCGGCGTAAAGGCAATCAAGATGGTGGTTCCGGCCACGAGAACAATGGTGGTAAGCGACACGATAACGAACACATTGAGTCTCGTGAGCTTCATGGCAAAACGTTCCTCAAATGTGTCTTCGTTGAGAACTACCAACCGGTATTTGTTGAGGAGCTTCCTTGTAAATTTCTTTTCTTTTTTGTTATCGGCCATAATGATGACAAATTTAACCAAAATTCATCCAAGAGGTGATTGCATTCATCTAAAATTTGATTTTTAACGCTTCAATTGAAGTTTAATTACTAACTTTGTCCAAAATTTTAATGTTATGAGCGGAGCAAGCATTGTATTGGCTATTGGACCCGGTTCTTGGGTATTGATTGCGCTCGCGGTTCTGTTATTGTTCGGCGGAAAAAAAATCCCTGAATTAATGCGAGGACTTGGAAGCGGGATCAAGGAATTTAAGGACGCCAGCAAGGACGATTCAGAAAAAAAGGATACTTCAGATAAAAAAGAATAAGACTTTTGGGTTTTACCGTTTTGGGTATTGCCGCAGTGGGGGATTTTTAGCACTAATGTTCAATAGATGCAGCAATGTTCGTTTACCCACAAAAGTTTCATAGAAGCACTTCACCCCCCATTGCGGCAATACCTTGTTAGCGGTTCGGCTATTTTTATTCTCATTCCTTGTTATTGTCCTTTGTCCTATTTGCAAATCCGCTAATTAAAAAAGCAACGCATAAAATTATTAGAAATACCTTAAACCATATGGGCGGTTCATAGATGTCGGTAAATTCCATTATAATTAATACCACAAAGAAAAAACCTGATAGAAAAAAATAATTTGTCTGTTTATTCATAGTTCTTTTAGTTTATGTTAGTCCATATTAAAATATTCTTTGTACCACGCAATTTCGTGGTGGTCAATTTTGGTTTTGTCAATTAGATGTGTAGGGTTAAGTTTTGAATACAAAATTTCAAGTGACGCATAATCTCTTTGACTTATCACCTTAAATCCGTTTCTTATTAATTGTGCGGCAGCCACACCTGCGCCAATTTGATACACTTTATTTTCGGAAAATCTATTGCCATCATAAATTACCTGACTGCCACAAGCAGCACTTATGTCCATTAATACGGCAATTTCAATGTTTTCTTTTTTAGCAATTTCAAGCATTTTTTCAGAGGCTTTAATTATTCCTTCTGTCCAATCTTTCCCACTTTCTGATAACACTTTTGCCTTGCCTTCCAAAACGTCAAATCCCGTACCACCGTGAATGTCGCTCATTTCTCTTGGCGTTCCGTAGGAAAACTCTTCGGGACAAAACTTCACGACTTTAGCCGTGTCATACTGTAAAATTTTTAAAGCAGTAGGGTATTCGCCATTGGCAGTACTGTCATAACCGCAAGTAATTCCCGACAAACAAGCACTCATTAAAATTCTAAGCGGATTGTCTTTTGTCGGTGTTCTTAATTGGTTTAAATATTTTCTGTCTGTCATAACTTTTGTGTCGGTTATTAGCTGACCGCTAACGCATTTTTATCAGCAAAAGGCCGGCTTTCCAGTTGGCCTTTTGTTTTATTTAAACTTTACAGATCTTAATATTGCTTCAAGTTCAAAAACGTAGTCGCGCTTTTCAATAGAGGGTGCAAACACATAGCCTTCGAGCACCAGGTATCGGTTGTTTGCCTTGTCTTCAATGGCATAATTGATGAACGGCCCGGACATAAATGCGTTTTTCATGTCCCAGATGCCTTTGGTCTCGATGGTCGGTTTATTGTCTATGGTCGTTTGGAACACATAGGGCGCAAAGGCTTCTTCCGTAATCATATAAGCACCTTCGGTAGAGCTCTGTATGTGTGCTTTACCTATGGAATCGCGCATTTTGATGATATCCCCCACCAATGTGCTGTCTGTATTGCGGATCTTGTCCAAGGGTACTTGGTAAATCATAAAATCCATATTGCCCGTAATGATGTCCTTTCTGATCCAAAAAAAGTTGTCGCTGTGGGTTGCTATCCGATATACGGTCGGGAAATCAATGTTGATGCCCAATTGTTCCTGTATGGCTTTTGTGTCGTGTAGTGAAAGCTTGATGCGCCTTTGTTTTTCCTTGATTTCTTCTTTTTTGAAAGTTGCTATGATTGTATCGGCATTGGCTTCTATCTGGTCGATGATTTCTTGATTTGTGTTCCCGGAAATTACTACCATGGTCTGTGGTATTGCCAAAGCGTCTTTGTGAAATGCAACTCCGGCAGGACTGCCTTTATCGATCTTCAGAACAATCCGGTTTTTTGTGGCAAAACCCGAAAAAACCGAAGTGGGCATCTGGCTGATTGAAAAAATCGGTTCTTCGTTGGTAAGTCCTTGTACGGGAGCGGCAAACGCTTCGCGAATGCCTTCTCCTACAGAATCGTCCCAAAGCAAATTGTCAATTACGACCAACAGTGTATTGATGTTGCCCGAGGACTGTGGTATCAGTTTTTGGTTGGGTCTTTCATCACAATTTATCAAAGTTAAGAGCGAAAAAATGGCAATTAGCGGAAAACGTTTCATTTAGATATTTTTAGGGTGGTTCCTACTTTTAAATTGTTACCACTAATATCGTTCCATTCTTTAATATCGTCAACAGAAACTCCGGAAAATTTTTGTGAAATGCTCCACAACGAGTCGCCTTTTTTTACCGTATAGGTTTTTTGGTTCTCCGAAGCAGCCACCTTCACGGTACTTGCTGCCGGTTTGGTAACTGTGGTGGTTACTGCACTTTTGGAATAGATAACAAGGCGCTGTCCTACTTTCAAATCATTGCTCCTCAATCCGTTCCACTTTTTTAAATCGCTTAAACGCACACCGTAATTTCTGGCAATTTTGCCCAAATAATCTCCCGAACGAACCTTATAAGTCAACTTGCTGTCCTGCTGAAACAACTGTGGAAGTGGTTTTTCGCGCTTATCAAGCTCTGCTTGTACGTGTGCGTAAATTTCTTTTTCGTTTGTGACAAATTTACCAACGGCATGTCTGGGCAATCGCAATGTGTAATTTTCTTCCTCAACATATGGGATGATGTCTAGCTTGTAGGCAGGGTTAAGAAATTGCAATTCTTCAATTGGAATGTCCATTAGTTCAGACACTTGGTCGAGACTGATGGTTTGTTTTACGTGGATGGTATCGGTTTCCATATAGCGGTATCCAGAAGCCGCTTTCTTGAATCCATGGGCTTCGGCATATTCAAAAATGTACATAGTTGCCAAAAATGCTGGAAGGTAACCGGCTGTTTCACGAGGCAAATGCGGACGGAGGTTCCAGTAATTCTGGTATCCTCCCGAGCGCCGAATGGCTTTACTGACGTTGCCCGGACCGGAATTATAGGCCGCAAGGGCCAAGTCCCAATCTCCAAAAATTTCGTACAACTTTGCAAGGTATTTGCTGGCTGCAATGGTCGATTTTATGGGGTCGCACCTGTCGTCAACATAACTGGTGACGTTGAGACCGTACATTTTCCCCGTCGGGTACATAAACTGCCAAAGGCCTGTGGCGCCAACGCGTGATTTGGCTCTTGGTTTTAAGGCGGATTCTACGATTGCCAAATATTTGATTTCAAGCGGTACATCCATGTTGTCGAGTTCTTTCTCAAACAATGGGAAATAGTATTCGCTCAATGCCATCAACTTTTGCAATGTGGTTCTTCGGTTTTTCAAATACGATTTGATAACGCTCTCAAGTCCTGGATTATACTCAATATTGAAGGGCGTCTTGGAGCCCATTTTTTCGAGTCGCTTTTTCAGGGTGTCCGTAGGGAGCTCCGGAAAATCGACTTCGTCAAACTTTATGTCCAATATGGATTCGTAAATGGTGTCATAAAGGGTGTTGCTGTATAGCTCCTCAAGCCACTTTTCATCATATATGGATGCTTGTTGGTTGTCAAGAAAAACTTTTTGCTTGATACTGTCTTTGGTGGTCAAAGTCGTAGCGCTTCCTGTCTCGGAAGCTTGGATAACGGGGTCAATGGTTGCAAGGTCGGGGCTATTGTCCTGTGTCAAACCCGACTCTGATTGGGCCATGCCAAGATTACATGCCAAAAAAAGACTCATCGTTAGGGTTATGGGTCGTAGGTTCATCGGCTATTAATTATAAATACACAAACGCTATAAGTGCTAAAATCTTACAATAATATTCAAATTGTTTATATATTACAAGATTTTAACATTATAAAATGTTTTTTATCGGCAATTTTGTGTGTTTCGTCGATGATTTTAGTCGTTTAGAATGGCCGCTATTCCCGGTAAGGTCTGTCCTTCAAGGCTTTCAAGCATTGCGCCACCACCAGTACTTACATAGCTCACTTTGTCTTCAAACCCAAACTGCTTTACCGCTGCAACAGAATCGCCGCCGCCGACCAATGAAAACGCTCCGTTTTTGGTTGCTTCGGCTATGGAATTGCCCAGTGCTATTGTGCCTTTTGCAAAGGTTTCCATTTCAAAAACACCCAACGGGCCGTTCCATAAAATGGTTTTGCATTTCATAACAACATCGTGGAACATTTGCAAGGATTTTGGACCCGCATCCAATCCTTGCCAGCCGTCGGGAATTGCCGTTACTGCTGCAACCTGTGTGTTGGCGGTATTGCTGAATGCGTCTGCAGCAACTACATCTACAGGTAAATGTACTTGAACGCCTTTGGCCTCCGCTTGTTTTAAAATGTCCAATGCCAAATCTATTTTGTCATCTTCACAAATTGAATTGCCTACCTTACCGCCCTGGGCTTTGACAAAGGTAAATGTCATACCGCCACCGATAATCAAATGGTCAACTTTATCAAGAATGTTCTCGATAATCGTGATTTTTGAAGATACTTTTGCACCGCCAAGTACTGCCAAGACGGGTTTTTCGCCCGTTTTCATCACTTTGTCGATACTGTCTATTTCTTGTGCCATTAAAGCGCCAAAACATTTTTTATTTGGGAAAAACTGTGCCACAATGGTTGTAGATGCGTGTGCACGGTGTGCTGTTCCAAAAGCGTCGTTTACATAAATGTCGCCATGTGCAGACAATTGCTTTGCAAAATTGACATCACCCGCTTCTTCTTCTTTGTAAAACCGCAAATTTTCCAATAGCAATATTTGTCCCGGTTGTAAATCATTTGCTGCCTTTTCTGCTGTTGCTCCCACGCAATCATCTGCAAAAGCAACGCTGCGTCCCATTACCTTTTCAACCGATTTTACGATGTGCCGCAATGAAAATTCGTCCTGTTTTCCTTTGGGCCGCCCCAAATGTGACATCAAAATACAGCTTCCACCATCGCCCAATATTTTATCGATTGTTGGTTTTGCAGCAGCAATACGCGTGGTATCGGTTACTTGAAAATGATCGTTGAGTGGTACGTTAAAGTCAACGCGTATTAAAGCTTTTTCGTTTTTGAAATTGAAGTCGTTTATGGTTTTCATCGAGAATATCTTTAAATGTTGCACTGCAAATTTAACCAAATAAGGACCATGACAAAAAGCGAATTTCAACAATTGGCATATCTTAATAAAAAAGTATCTTTGTCCATGCTGTTTTCAGAAATTTTAGGACAAGAACACCTCAAGAGCCACCTCGTCAAAAGCGCGGACAACGGTCGGATTTCGCATGCACAATTGTTTGTTGGGCCCGAAGGTTGTGGCACATTGCCCATGGCCATAGCCTATGCCCGGTACATACTGTGCCGTAATAAAAACAAGGAAAACGAAGGCGGAAACGAAAGCTGCAACCTGAAATTCAAAAACTTTAGTCATCCCGACCTTCACTTTGCCTTTCCTGTGGCCGCAACCGACAAGGTAAAAAGCCATCCGGTTTCTAACCATTTTATGGCAGAATGGCGGCAACTGCTTGCCGAGCAACCTTACGGCAATCTGTTTGATTGGTACAAATTGCTTGACATAGAGAACAAGCAAGGGCAAATAGGTGTTGATGAGGCACAAGATATAGTAAAAGCCTTATCCCTGAAATCCTATGAGGGCGGGTATAAAGTGATGATCATCTGGATGGCCGAGAAAATGAACATTGCTGCCTCCAACAAGCTTCTGAAATTGATAGAAGAACCGCCCAACAAGACTGTTTTTATCCTGATAGCCGAAGACGAAGGACAAATAATCAACACCATTCGTTCCAGATGCCAAGTGTTGCATTTTCCGAGGTTGGCAGAATCGGTCATACGCGATGCGCTTATTAAAAATTTCGATTTGGACGAGCCGACCGCAACAACAATAGCCCATCAGTCCGATGGCAATTATAACAAAGCTTGTGACCTCGTGTACCGAGACTCCGAAGACTTGGAGTTTGAAGCATGGTTTGTTTCATTGATGCGGGGTGCATTTAAAGCGCAAAGAGATAAAAGCGCTATCCACAACCTTCTCAAATGGAGCGAAGAGATGGCCAAAACAGGTAGGGAAACCCAAAAAAAATTTTTGCTTTTTTGCCTCGATTTTTTTAGGCAGGCTATGTTGTTAAATTATGAAGTCCCACAATTAGTTTATGTTGCTCCAAAAACAGAAAACTTTAAACTCGAAAATTTTGCGCCTTATGTGCATGGAGACAATATCTTACAGATTTGTGAAGAATTGCAAAGTGCCATTTATGAAATAGAGCGAAATGGCAATTCCAAGATTATCTTTACGGATCTTTCCATCAAGCTGACACGGCAGATTTACCTAAAAGAAGGGAGTTGAAGGGCAAGAAAAAACTTTTCCAAAGTTGGCCAACTTTGGAAAAGTTTTGGGAAAATTATTTTTTATAAGCCTTGTTCAGTTCACCAAGGATTTCATCGGTTAGGTCTTTACTTTCTTCTCCATAAAGTACACTTCCGGCTTCATTGCTGCCCAAAATATAGGTATAGCCGTTCTTTTTGCCATAATCCTTAATGAAGTTTCTTACTTCTTTTATCAAGGTGTCAATTTTGGTTTGGCTCTCCCTTTGTATGGTTTGCTCTTCCATTTGGAACTGCTGTTGTAGGCGCTGCTGCTTTTGGCCAAGCAACTGGTATTGTTCCTGTGCGGCTTTTTGTGACATCCCGGATGCTTTTAGCTGAAAGTCTTGAGCCTCGGCCTGGAATGCTTTGCCAATACTGTCAACTCGCCTGTCAAAGGCTTCAATTTTTGATTTTACCGATGCCTCAATGTCTTTTTTCTTTTGATATTCGTTGATAAGCTTGTTGTTGTCAACATAACCGGTTTTCATTTCCTTTTGGCACGATGCAAATGTCAAACATCCCAAAACAATCAATAGTGATTTTTTCATTCTTTTAGAAACATTAAAATTTTTGCAAATGTAGAAAAGTATTGCAGAAAAACACTTTCTTTTTAAGAGCTGGTTTAAATTTATAATGTGAGCATGTTTGTGGCCTTATTGGAGCAAAATACATATTCATCGGATACCCATGAAAATTATAGTTCACGGACTGCACAAGGCCTGTTTTTTTAAGTTGGCTGCGTGCTATCTCAAAAAAGATAACGACGTTGCGACCAAAATGAAACATATGCAAATTATTGGGTAAATTTTAATCCGGCCCCTACTTATAAATAAAATTAATCGATTGTTGATTCGTTATAAAAAACACTTATGGAAATTGGCTTTCAAAAACACGCTTTTAAGCCCGTATCATAAATATTTCGCCTCTTACACCGAGCCGTATTGAAAAAACCTCTTAAAGTGTCTTAAATTGATTTTTACCTGTTTTTGATCACGTAAATAAGCGATGAATACTCGCCAGAACGTTTTGCTTTGAGATTGGACTTCCACGCCACCCAAAATGACCTCAAAGGATGCATTGTTCCGGTTTTGTATTTTTCCGAGAGCAGCGAAACGTAATAAGCATCAAATGTCATTGGAAGCGTTTCAACAACATCCATATCGTGTTTGGCCATCAGTTTCAAAATAGAGGTTTTGGAAAAATGCCACAAATGCCTTGGTGCGTCATAAGCTGCCCAAAATTTTTTGTAATGCTGCGCGTCATAGCTTTTATAATTGGGAACGGCAACGATCAACGTTCCGTCGGGTTTGAGCAGCTTTTTAAATTGGCAAATGTGTGCTTCTAAATCCGGCAAGTGTTCAAGGACATGCCAAAGCGTGACGACATCAAAACTTTGCGGTGTTAGTTCAAACAGCGATTCGGCAGGTTTTACCGCGTTGTCGGTTTTGGCGTTGGCAATAGTTCTTGCGCTTTCGTTGGGTTCGATACCTGAAATTTGCCAACCGTCGCGTTGAGCGGTTTGTAAAAAATCGCCTGTGCCACAACCGAAATCCAATATAATTTTTTGTCCTGCGGAAAACCGGTTGACCAATTTAAGTTTTCGTTTTAAAGCAAATCCTTTTACAAAATGATAGGCTTTTTCAAACAGGTTGCGTCTGCTTGCTGTGTGCGAAATGTAATCGTCGCTTTTGTAATATTCGGGAAGTTTGTCCAATGTCGGTTGCGGTGTGGTTTGCAGCATATCCAAATCGTGGTGGTGCATTAGTGCAAAGGTTTCGCCCGAAACGGAATAATCTTTAACTTTTATATATTCTTTGGTCACTATTTGTTTGTTATTATCGAGGGATTGTAACGTATTTTTTTTTCGGTTTGTTTTGGCCTCTCACAAAGCCACCAAGGTTTTGGAGTTTCCTCCCGTCATCGGAATGGCAAAATTCACAACATATACTTTTGTCAAGCTGAGCTTGTTTGAGCTTCGGCGAGATTCTGAATAACAGAACGTATATACTCCTTTTTTGCCCGCTTCCCCTGGTTGTCCCAATGGCTGCCTTTAAACCACGAAACAAGGTTTTGTTCCACGTGGAACATCAATTGAGATCCGTTGATAATCCCCACTCCATTTGATGAACCGGAGAGGGATCTACCTGCCCATATATACCAACAGCACCGAAATATCGCTTGGCGACACACCGCTTACACGAGATGCCTGGGATATGGTTTTCGGGCGTATTTTACTTAACTTTTCACGCCCTTCAAAGCTCATCGATTTGATTTGTGAATAATCAAAGTTATCAGGAATTTTAATGTTTTCCAAACGGTTCAGCTTGTCGGCGTTGTTTTTTTCCTTGTCGATATATCCGGAATATTTGACCTGAATTTCCGCCTGTTCGATGATTTCCTTATCTAAATCATGTGTGTTGATATAAGCTTCAACCGACGCGATTTTCCGCATATCGGACATATCGATATTCGGTCGGGCAAATATTTTAAACAGCTTTCCAGCTTGGTTCACTTCAACCGATTCGTTATCGTTAAGGATTGGGTTTATGACATCTGGCGTAACGCTGGTTTCCTTAAAAAAATTGACAAAGGCTTCGGCTTTTGCCTGCTTTTCTTCCATGCGCCGCAAACGCTTTTCGCTTGCCAAACCGAGTTCAAAACCTTTTGGCGTGAGCCTTAAATCGGCATTGTCTTGGCGCAATAACGTTCTATATTCTGCACGAGAGGTAAACATTCTGTAAGGCTCTTCGGTGCCTTTGGTGATCAAATCGTCAACCAAAACGCCTATATAGGCTTCGCTGCGTTTTAAAATAAATTCATCGCGTTCCTGCACTTTTAATGCCGCATTGATGCCTGCCATTAAGCCTTGCGATGCGGCTTCTTCATAACCGGTGGTGCCGTTAATTTGTCCCGCGAAATATAAACCTTCAACCAATTTGGTTTCGAGCGTGTGTTTTAATTGCGTGGGCGGAAAATAATCGTATTCGATGGCGTAACCGGGACGAAAAAATTTAACGTTTTCAAATCCTTCCACGGAGCGCAGTGCTTTAAACTGAACATCCTCCGGTAACGATGTTGAAAAACCATTCACATACACCTCAACGGTGTTCCAACCTTCGGGTTCGACAAACAATTGATGGCGGTCCTTGTCTGCAAAACGGTTGATTTTATCTTCAATTGACGGGCAATAACGCGGCCCAGTACTTTTGATGCGCCCGTTGAACATGGGCGAACGGTCAAAGCCTTCGCGGAGCAAATCGTGAACTTCAGGACTTGTATAGGCCATGTGGCAATCCATTTGCCGCGTCAATGGTTTTGTGATATCAGAAAACGAGAATTTTTCGGGTACGTCGTCTCCGGGCTGTGGTATCATTTTTGAATAATCCAGCGATCGGCCATCCACTCTTGGCGGTGTTCCTGTTTTCATCCTGCCGGCATCAAATCCAAGTTGAATCAATTGCTCGGTAATGCCTGTTGCGGCCTTTTCGCCGGCACGACCGCCGCCAAAATTTTTATCGCCAATATGAATCAAACCATTTAAAAACGTACCGTTGGTGAGTACGACAGCTTTGGCTTTTATTTCGATGCCCAACGCAGTGACAACGCCTTCAATCTTGTTGTTTTTGACAAGCAATCCCTTCACCATGTCCTGAAAAAAATCAAGATTGGGCGTTTGTTCGAGCATCAAGCGCCATTCTTCGGCAAACCTCATACGGTCACTTTGAACGCGCGGACTCCACATGGCGGGGCCTTTTGATTTGTTGAGCATCTTAAACTGAATTGCCGAAGTGTCGCTCACGATACCGCTGTAACCGCCAAGAGCATCAATCTCGCGCACTATCTGCCCTTTGGCAATACCACCCATGGCGGGATTGCAGGACATTTGTGCTATGTTCTGTAAATTCATGGTAACAAGAAGCGTTTTGCTGCCCATATTGGCGGCAGCAGCGGCAGCCTCGCTTCCTGCGTGTCCTGCGCCCACTACTATAACATCATAAGTGTTAAACATAAAATGCCTCCAAAACCCTCTTATTCCCCGACAAGCTCGGAATGACAAGGGCTTTTTTAATTGTTATTTAATATTGTGTTCCACGTGGAACTTTAATTCATTATAAAACCTCAAATGATTGCAAACCTTGAACATCTGTTGGGTGTTCTCTTTTTGGCAATCGGTCGCCAAACGACGATATACGCGTTTCGAAATTTTCACTGTTCATTGACGTTCCACGTGGAACATTATAAAATCCCTTAAAAAAGGGGCTGCAAATATAGGGTTAATTTATTATATATCAATCCCTTTGGGCTAGGTATTGATTCTCTTTGTTGCGCATTTGCTGTTCGTCTGCTTCGGTTTTGTCTTTGTAACCGCAGTAATGCAGTACGCCGTGAATGATAACGCGGTGCAACTCGTCTTGAAAGGTGGTGTTGAAATCGGCGGCGTTATCGGCTACGCGCTCAACCGAGATGAAAATATCCCCGTGTAGTTCTTTTCCTACCGAGTAATCGAAACTTATGATGTCGGTGAGCGTGTCGTGGTCCAAAAACTCAACGTTGAGCTTGTGCAAATAGTCGTCATCGCAAAAAATGTAATTAATCTCGCCTACTTTAAAGCCTTCGGCGGCAATGGTCTTGGTAATCCATGCTTGCAATGCAGACGGGTTTGTCAATTCAAAATTGGTTTCGTAGTTAAAACTAATCATCGGTTTTGATAAAATATTCTTGCACTTTCTTTTTATAAACGTGACGCAAAGGTAATGCTTGTCGGTTTAAAATTTCGGTAGTGTTAAAGTATGCTTTTGCTTTTTCGATCTGGTCAACGGAACTACCGGGATGGTTCTTGCGATTGGTCTCTGATTTTCGCCTGTTGTCTTCTTCTTGAAGAAACGTGGCATTCTCTAAACGTAGCAATCGGTGCTGGACATCCATCATTTTTTGAAGCGTTTGATTGGTAAATCCTTTGTTGATAAGGTCCATTTCTACCTCTTCCATTTTTTGGAGCAACATTCTTCCTTCACCGGTCTTGCCGGCATTACCGAGCCTGTCTTCGAGTGCTTGACGCAACTGCTGCTGGCGCTGGTAAATTTCGTAAATTTCGCCATTGAGTTCCTCGCCCGACGGGTCGCCATCTCTATGTTGGTTGTCACCTTTTCCGTCTTTGTTGCCTTTGCCATTTTTCCCGTCTTGTCCCTTGGACTTGTCGCCTTCGCCATCGGAGCCTTCGCCACCGCTATTGCTGCTGCCTTGGTTATCTTGGGGTTCATTGCCATCTTTTCCGTTTTGGAGACCTTGCTCCATTTGTTGTTTGAGCTGTTCTTGGCTCATGATGATGTCGGGCAACTGCATGCCACTACCCTGACCTTGGCCCTGGCCTTTTCCTTTTCCTTGGCCTTGACCCGAGCCGGGGTTCATTTGTTCTTCCATATTGTCAAGAACGTCACTTAAGAAATTGGCTAAATCGTTGGCTGCCGTGATGGTATATTGTTGGGTTGATACGCCTTTATGTAGTTGATTTTCAGACAATTCATTTAAAGATTTATCGATATTTAAAAAAACATCTGTTATCTTGGCGTTAATGGTTTCGGATATCTTGGGTTGCCGCAGCGAAAGTGCAAACAGACTATCATCAATATGCTCAAAATGTTCGCGGAGGTTGTTCTGTTTACGCAAATTCTTGCCATAATCGTTACTGTTTATCTGGATATTTCTAAAAGTACCCATAAGCTTTTCCTGTTCAAATGAAAACAGTAACAGGTTGTCCAAAATCTGTCGAAGCATATCAGCATCTTCAGACATTTGGTCACCGCTTCCGGACATCATCGCCATCTGCATCTGTGCTCCCATCTGTTTCATTTTTTTTGCAGCAGATTTTTGTTTTTGCTGTGCGCTTTGTGCGTTCTTTTGGGCTTGTTGTCCATTGTTTTGGCCTTCGTTCTTCTCTTTTTCTTCCAGACTATCTGTGGCTTCTTGCTGATCTTTTTTGATCTCGGATTCGGCCTCTTTGTCCTGCGGGATATCCATCGGTTTTTTTAATGCTTGATTCTCTTTTTGAAGCGCGTCCATTTCTTTTTGAAAGTCTTCGAACTTCTGATTGAGATTCTCTTGCTTTTCCGAAGTGTTGTCCTTCTCTGCCTCATTGGAAAGCGCCTCCTGTTCTTTTGACAATTCTTCTAAATCATTTGCGAGTTTTTCGGCCTTTTTGGCGACATAATAGCGTTTTGTTAGTTCCAATAGTTGTTCAAGGCTTTTTTGTTTGTTCTTGTTCTGTTTGGCGAGTTGCTCGAGTTTGTCGCTCAAATCTTCCTTCTGGAGTTTATCTCGAAGCTTTTCGAGTTCTTCAAGCAATTTTTCGTCTTTTTCCAGTTGCGCTTCGTTTTCTTTGAGGCGTTCTTGGAGTTCTTCCTTAAACTCGTCCTTGGTTTGGTTCTCTGGCTGGAACTTTTCGAGATTGTCCTGTAAACGCTTGTTGAAGTTTTTCATCATTTCTTCCTGTTGTTTCTGGCGTTGCAGGAAATTCTCAAATTTCTTCTTATCGTTAAAATTCAGTTCGTTTTTTTCCTTTTGGGTCTTGGACAACTCCTTGAGCTGTTGTTCCTGTTCTTTGAGCTTGTCAAAAGATTTGCCCATGTCCTTGATGGTTTCATTCTGTTCGTTCAGCTGTTTGGTTTCCTCTTCGGCGGCGGTCAATTTCCTGTAATTGAAAACAGTGCTTTTGGTGCTTTTGAAATTATGTACCGCATCATTGTCAAACACTTGAAAATAAAGTTCATAATCAACACCTTCCTTGAGCTTGAGCTGGTTGGGGAAAGCAGTCACAAATTCATCAAAATTACCCGACGTTATGGGCAGGTTGTGCGCTTGCGCCGAAAGGTCATCGCCCACTGGGTAATACACCAATTGCAGCTTGGTCAGCCCGTAATCATCGCTCACCTGTCCGTAGAAATATAGCGTTTGTCCGTCAATGGAATCTTTTTCGGCCTTAAGATTCAGTTCGGGATATGCATCCTTAACTATATTGATAGAAAATGCAAGGTTCTCATAATCTGGAAGTTGAGCGTTACTGGTGGAAATGCTATAATCGAAATTATGGAAAAGCCTCTTGGAGGCCTCAAAAAAGTTATCGCCGGAATTTGAAAAATGAAGCGTGTCTTTTGCATAAATGGAAACGCGGTCGGTTGTGCGGGTGTGGGCTTTCCAGATAATGGTTGTGCCTTCGGGGACAGTGGCGTTACCCGTGCTTTTGATGGTCTCATCTTGCTTTTTGGTGTGTGTGGGATAGTCCAGTACCATTTCAAAATTGACCAATGCCGGTGCGTTGATAATTTCAAGTTCGTAATTTTTGGATCTGACGCCATTGGCTTCAAAATGAAAATCTGTGGGGTGTTTTGGCCTTTCAAAATCAAACTCAAATTGTCCCGGTGCTGTTTGCCGCATAAAATGCGTTTCGCTCTCAAAAAGAATCTGCACATTTTCCGGAATCACTTTTCCCGAAGTTTTGACGAGTAGTTTAAAATCCTTGTTTTCAATGGTCTGCAGCTTATCGTTTAAAACATAAAACCGGAACGGCGCAGGTGGCTCATAAGCTGTTTTGTAATTTAATACGCGTTCATAGCTTTCACTGAACAGATTGAAGTGACCGGAAACGTATGCAACCAACAAAACGGCAACCGGAATGGCTGCATATTTTAGGTATTTTGCGTTATGCTTAAAGTTAACTGCCAGCCTGAAGGGAATGGGGCGCAGTTCGGCGGATTTCTGCTCAATGCTCGCCAATAGCAATTCTGATTGGACGGACGCTTTTTTGAGCTGCAATACGTTGAGGAGTTTGTCGTTCACTTCGTGAAAATGTGCTCCGATGATTTTTGAAGCTTCCTCATAATTGATGCCTTTTTGAAATTTGAGCAGTTTGGCCGTGGGAATGGCGATGAATTTGACAAAAAGTGCCAATTCGACACCGATAAAAAGCCAAAAAAGCACCGTTCTTGCCATCGGATTGAGCCAAAACGCATACTCCACCAAAAGCGTGAAGAGAAAATAGAGCAAACCGATCGCAAAAAACAAAATTGCGCCTTTGAGAAGTTCATTGATATAATACCGTTTGATGAACTGCTCCAATTTATTCTGGATATGTGAAAAATGATCTTGCATCACATGGTTTAAACACACTAAACTACAATTTTATTTTGTTTGTCCAATTTCTTTTTGTTGATAAATTGAATATTTATAAACGGACAGACAAAGACGAACAGGGCAGAAATTATCCCATACTAAAGATGGCGTTAAACCAACTTAACCACTCTTGATCAATAGCGCATCCAATCTTTTGTGCAATTGCTTTATTCATTACATTAGGTGTTCTATCTTTGTTTTCTTAAAAACATCAAGAAAATGACCAACCCTGTTCGTGTAAGATTTGCGCCCAGTCCAACCGGACCGCTACACATTGGCGGCGTTCGTACCGCGCTTTTCAATTATCTGTTTGCCAAAAAACACAACGGCACCTTTGTGCTCCGTATTGAGGATACCGACCAAAACAGGTATGTGGCGGGTGCCGAGAAATACATCATTGAATCCTTGAACTGGTGCGGCATTCCTTTTGACGAAGGCCCGGGCAAGAATGAAACTTTTGGCCCTTACAGACAAAGCGAACGAAAGTCCATTTACAAACAATACGCCGAGCAGCTGGTCGCAACAGGCAAGGCATACTACGCTTTTGATACCGCCGAAGCTTTGGACCAACAGAGAAAAAACTGCGAGGCCAATGGCAAAACGTTCATCTACAACTGGCACAACAGATTGGAATTGGACAATTCACTTTCGCTTTCTAAAGGAGCAACACGAGCAAAACTGGATTCGGGTGCAGAATATGTCATTAGGTTCAAGTCGCCGCAAGATGAAACAATACACCTCAAAGACATTGTGCGCGGCGACATCTCCATTGACACCAATATTTTGGATGACAAAGTACTGTACAAAAGCGACGGAATGCCCACCTACCATTTGGCGAATATTGTTGACGACCATTTAATGGAAATCACGCACGTGATTCGTGGCGAAGAATGGTTACCGTCAATGGCATTGCACTACCAGCTGTATGACGCTTTTGGCTGGGAAAAACCTCAATTTGCTCATTTACCGCTCATCCTTAAACCTACCGGGAAAGGCAAATTGAGCAAGCGCGACGGCGATAAACTTGGGTTTCCCGTTTTTCCTTTAGAATGGCGCGACCCGGAAAACGGCGAACTATCGAGAGGATACCGGGAAGATGGATATTTTCCAGAAGCGATGGTCAATTTTCTGGCATTTCTTGGCTGGAACCCCGGTACGGAACAAGAAGTGTTTTCGTTGGAAAAACTTGTTAACGCCTTTGAACTGGAACGCGTGCACAAATCTGGGGCACGTTTTGATCCGGACAAGATCAAGTGGTACAACCACCAATATATGCAGTTTCAGGATGATGATGTCCTGGCAAAACAGTTCAAGAGCCAACAACCACAATTAAAAGATATCGATAATAATTATATTGCATTGGTAATCAAATTGATAAAAGAACGCGCCACTTTTGTGAACGATTTTTGGAATTTGTCATCATACTTTTTTGAAGCCCCAAAATCTTATGACGAAAAGACTTTTGCAAAACTCATGAACAACGACACCCGGGAACTTATGGCCGAACTGGCACAAACAATCAACAAAATTTCAGATTTTACGGCAACCAACATCCAGGCAGTCGTAAAGGACTGGATTGGCAAAAAAGAAGTCGGTTTCGGCAAGGTCATGCAGCCATTCCGCTTGGCACTGGTGGGCGCCATGCAGGGTCCGGATGTGTTTGAAATCAGCTTTATGATAGGAAAGAACGAAACCGTCCAAAGGATTGAGAATCTGATAGGTACGCTTTAAAAATAAATAAACGCCATAAAAGACAGCATCGATTGGTTGCCCTTAAAAGTTTTGTTGGATGGGCCGGTATCCAGGTCCTGGCCATTCAGTTTGTTTAACATGTTTGTGAGACCAAGTACGTACTGTACCCGTAATTTAAAATGGCTGAATCCGGCAGTGGCGCCAACAGAGGCATTGACATTGAATTTTGATATCTCGCTGATGTCTTTGGCCAAAAGCACATCGTAACCATCTATAATATAATTTTCCTTGCCACTGTCCTTAAGTTCCAATGCGCTGTTGTACTGAAGCATCGGCCCGGCATCAAGCATCAGATAGTCTTTTGCAAGTTTCAAATGAAAAAGAAACTGCGCCTGTGCCATCAGCAGCTTATAATCCAGGGGTTCACTTTGCGAAACGGGAAGGCTTTTGCCCATAATCCCAATGGTGCTTTCCGAAAATTGCATGCCATAGCTTACGGTGTATATCTTGTGAGGCAGATCGAGAGTTGCCGCAAGACCGCCAACCCAGCCATTGCCTCTATTGGTAACAAAATTGTCGGTGTTGATGTTAAACTGGGTAATACCGCCACCAAGTCCAAAACCATTCCTGATATATACCACCCCATGCGAACGCCTCTGCGAATGCGAAGCTGTAACAAAACCCATTGCGCACACTACTAACAGAATAATTTGTCTTATTTGCATAATATTTGTATATATTTCGGCAAATATAGCTTAATTTAGTCGGGTATGTTTTTTAACCAATAATATAATTGATATGAACTTTTTCTCTTTTCCTTTGATCTTTCTTGGAATCATTGTTTTGCTTTCCTCATTTTTTACCGTTAAACAACAGTCTGCCGCTATAATCGAGCGCTTTGGAAAATTCCAGAGCATCCGCCATTCAGGACTTCAAATGAAAATACCACTGATTGATAGGATTGCAGGGCGTTTGAGCCTAAAAATCCAACAGCTCGATGTTATTGTCGAGACAAAAACGCTTGATGACGTATTTGTGAGGTTGAAAGTTTCGGTCCAGTTCGTGGTTATCAAAGACAAGGTTTACGATGCATTTTATAAGCTCGATTATCCGCACGACCAGATAACCTCTTACGTTTTTGATGTGGTACGTGCTGAAGTGCCAAAGATGAAGCTCGATGACGTATTTGTCAAAAAAGACGACATCGCCATTGCCGTAAAGGCCGAACTGAACGATGCCATGCTCGAATATGGTTTTGATATCATAAAAACACTGGTAACGGATATCGACCCCGACCCGCAGGTAAAATCGGCCATGAACCGTATCAATGCCTCCGAAAGAGAAAAAATTGCCGCACAATATGAGGGCGACGCAGCACGTATTTTGATTGTAGAAAAAGCCAAGGCCGAAGCCGAAAGCAAGCGTTTGCAAGGACAAGGTATTGCAGACCAGCGTCGTGAGATTGCCCGAGGCCTCGAAGAATCGGTAGAAGTGCTCAATAAAGTGGGCATCAACTCACAAGAAGCCTCGGCACTTATCGTGGTAACACAGCACTACGACACCTTGCAGTCCATCGGCGAACACGTGAACAGCAACCTGATCTTGTTGCCAAACTCGCCACAGGCAGGCAGCGACATGTTGAACAATATGGTGGCAAGCTTTACGGCCAGTAACCAGATAGGCGAAGCGATGAAACAAGCCAAGAACCAAAAGAAACCGGACTAATCCGGTTTTTTTTGTGTCCAAAACTTGGTGAATTAACACGTTTGCTTGGTCAAATCTTTTCCGTTTTTTAAAAAACTATGGCATCCACGCAACCTTTCCGGATTTTTTGCATCTATAATTTACAAAAAGAAATTTTATATGAAACGGATTTTCTTGTTGTGTTTCTCCGTATTGTCTTTGGTGTCATGTAGTTTGGACACCGATGATAACGATGTGTTTTATTACGAGTTTATGCCTATCACGAGTGTAGATATGCCCGAAATCTTTGAATTGGGCCGGGTTTACGATATACACCTTAAGTACTTGCGCCCTTCAACTTGTTATAATTATTACGACCTATATTACATGGTTGATACCAACCAAAGAACCATAGCAATCGTAAATAGTGTTTACCCAAATATGGGTTGCCAAACACTGGAAGACGAAGAGGTTGAGGTGCGCTTTGACTTTTTGGCAAGCCAAAGAGGATCGTACGTGTTCAAGTTTTGGCAGGGCAAAGACGAGAATGACAATGATTTGTATTACATTGTGGAAGTCCCGGTGCTTGAATAAAAACATTGCCAAACACATAAAAAACAAAAACGCTTGGGTTTAGAACAACTCATAGAACAATGCAAAAAAAACGATGCTAAAGCCCAAAGCCAAATATACAAGCTCTACGCAAGTAAGCTGTTTTCGCTTAGCTTAAAGTATTCGCGAAACCATGCGGAGGCAGAAGACAATCTGCAAGACGCATTTGTCACTATTTTCAAAAAAATAGGGCAGTTTGAAAACAAAGGCTCTTTGGAAGGCTGGATGAAACGGGTCACCATTAATACGGCGCTGCAACGCTATAGAACTACCGGTGTGTTCAATATCGTCGGAGAAGAACACATTGAAGATACGGTTGTAGAAATAGATGATGACGATTTAAAAATGGATTTTTTGCTAAAAATTATCCAGGATCTTCCGGACAAGTACCGATTGGTATTTAACTTGTACGCCATGGACGACTATTCACACAAGGAAATCTCCGAAATGCTCGATATTTCCATAGGAACGTCAAAATCAAACCTCGCCCGGGCACGACAGATTTTAAAACAAAAAATAGAAGACCACCAAAAGGCACAACCAAAACATAGTAATGGACAATAAAAAACATATAGATCGAATTTTTAAGGAAAAGCTCAAAAATTTTGAAGCCGTTCCCGACGATGCCATATGGGAAAACATCCACCAACAACTCCATGAAGACAAGCGCAAGCGCAGGATTGTCCCGTTATGGTGGAAAGTCGCCGGTGTGGCAGCGGTTCTCGCATTATTGTTTACTCTTGCAACGAAGTTCATCACACAAAATGCGATTGACCCAATTGGTAATGGCGTAAACGTAGTCAACACCAACAATGACACCAATGAAAATCCCGACGCTAATGGCAACGATTTGAAACACAGTCTCAAGGATGCCGATGCCACAAAAACCGCCAATACAAGCAATCCCAATGGTGTAATACAAAACACCCCAACGGAACAAGTTGTTAAAATAACTGTTGGAACGGCCACAGCTTCAAATGGTGAAAACCGTTTTGCGACCAACGCTAAAAATGAAAACGGCAATTCGGTTGTTTCAAAAAACCATCGTTCCAAAAACCAAAACAATGGTGACGTAACAATTAGCAAAGTAGAAAAGGAAAATGCCGTTGCCGATGGTTCCAAAACCGACATGAATGCATTGTCGGATATTAAAACTACTGAAAATCAAAATATTAAAAACACATCCAAACAGATTGTCAATCCTATTGAAAACCAAAATAACGTCGCCGTTACTGATGCTTTTGAAAAGCTGGAAGACATTTTGACCAAAGAAGAAGAAACCATCGAAGATGCCATTGCCAAAGTTGAGGAAGCAAATTCAAACGATGATGTTATGGAAAAGCAACCCAACCGCTGGAACGTTTCGCCAAATGTGTCGCCCATCTATTTTGGTTCGCTGGGAAAAGGCTCTTCGCTTGACGAGCAATTTATAAACAATACCAAGGAGGGTGTTGTGACCATGAGTTATGGTATAGGGGGAAGTTATGCGGTTAACACTCGGTTAAAAATCCGAGCCGGAATAAACAAGGTGGCCATGGAACATGCTACAAATGATGTTCTTGTCTTTAACAGCATCGATCAATCTTCAGGGGCAAAAGGCACCATCAGCAACCTTTCTGCCAATGCCAATGGACAGCACATGACCTATTTGAGCGAAGAAAATCTCAACAAAGATGCAACACCGGTCATCATGAATTCTACGCCCAATAGTACCATCAGTCAACGGTTGGGCTTTGTGGAGATCCCACTTGAGGTAGAGTATGCTTTGGTAAACAAAAAACTGGCGGTAAATGCCATTGGTGGGTTTAGCGCCCTAATTGCCGACCGAAACGAAATTTATGCCGTGAGTGGTGGCCAAGAGATGCTCATAGGTGAGGCCAACAACATCAACGCTATGAGTTACAGCGCCAATCTTGGGCTTGGGGTCAATTACAACATATCGGAAAAAATCAAATTGAACGTTGAGCCGACGTTCAAGTATCAAATAAATACTTTCAGTAAAAGTGCGGGCGATTTCAGGCCGTATTTTATTGGAGTATATACGGGTTTTAGTTATAAGTTTTAGGTTTTTTAGTTGGTTAGATAATTGTTGCGACGCAATGATTATGAGAAGCCGCCCGGTGCCACGGGCGGTTTTTTTTTCGGTGTTTTTAATTCATTTGGAATTCCTTAAGCTGGGCAAGTATGATTTGGCGTGCCTGCTTGTTGAGTGATTTGGTATCGGTGGTTGTCAAGTGTTGGGTAGGCAAAAATTTGTGGGTCTTTACCCGCATTCTTCCGGGACTTCCACTAAAAAAAGTGTATGAAAACCTTTTTTTGTTGTCGGCAAACGTCATTGGCACCACCGGAATTTGGTGATTGATGGCCAGACGGAAAGCACCATCCTTAAATTCGTCCAACAGCACGTCTTCATCCGGAACGCCTCCTTCTGGAAAAATACAGATGCTCAAACCTTGGTTCAGTCGTTTTTGTGCCCTCAAAAATACCCCTTTTCTGCTTTTTTCCGAAGATCGATCCACCAGGATACAAGTGCGTTTATAAAAAAACCCGAACAAAGGTATTTTGGCAAGTTCCATTTTGCCCACAAAAACAAATGGGTTTTTTACCGTGGCCAGCATCAGCATGATGTCGGTCATTGAGGTATGATTGGCAATGAACATATAGCTGCGGCCCTTTACCGTTGCTTCCTCGCGTTCTATATGCCACCGAAACCCCATCCCAAACAGTATAATCACCGCCCATAGACGCGCCAACTTAAAAAAATAAGGATACCATGATTCTTTTGATATGGAAATCAAAAGGAACGGGAACATTACCAAGATGGGAAGCGCTACCAAAACGTAAAACCAAACGCGGTAGAGCGTCCAGAAAATATACTTCAACGGTTTCATAACGGCCAAAACTACTCAAATAAATTGAGCTATTGTGCTAAAAAAATTACCTTTGTCGGCAGTAATAGTTTTTAAACAAAAAAGATTCTCGCCCTTAAGGGTAAATACTATGGCACGAATTCTCACAGGCATACAAAGTACCGGAACCCCACATTTGGGCAATATCCTCGGAGCTATTATCCCGGCAATAGAAATGGCAAACGACAGTGACAACGAATCGTTTCTCTTCATCGCGGACATGCACTCGCTTACGCAAATAAAGAATGCAGAAACCTTGCGTCACAATACCTACTCTACGGCGGCGGTATGGCTGGCTTTTGGTCTCGACACGGACAAAACCGTGTTTTACAGACAGAGCGACGTGCCTCAAACTACTGAACTGACCTGGTATTTGAGCTGTTTTTTTCCGTTCCAACGTCTCACGCTGGCGCACAGTTTTAAGGATAAGGCCGATAGATTGGAAGACGTCAATGCGGGGCTATTTACCTATCCGATGCTTATGGCGGCCGATATCTTGCTGTATGACGCAAACATCATTCCCGTGGGCAAAGACCAATTGCAACACATTGAAATAACCCGTGACGTGGCGATGCGATTTCATGCCAAAATGGGCGAAACGTTTGTTATACCTGAAGCAAAAGTACAAGAAAACACCATGCTCGTTCCTGGAACCGATGGCGAAAAAATGAGTAAGAGCAAGGGTAACGTTATCGATATTTTTATGGATGACAAACAATTGCGAAAGCAAATCATGGCGATAAAAACCGACAGTACGCCTCTGGAAGACCCAAAAGACTGGAAAACCTGCAATTGTTTTGCGATTTACAGCCTGTTGGCAACACCCGATGAAATCGTGGCCATGAAAGCCAATTACGAAGCTGGCGGCTATGGCTATGGAACAGCAAAACAGGCGCTTTATGATCTTATAGTCCAAAAGTTTGCGGTGCAGCGCGAACGATACCACTATTATATGGACAACCTAAATGAGATTGAAAATGCACTATTTATAGGTGTTGAAAAAGCCAGAATGGTGGCCGAGGAGGTGTTATCAAGAGTACGGACAAAGGTTGGATATTAGTTTTTTATTCTAAAAACTTTTAAACAATTTGTTGTTGTTCATGCTACGGTTGAACTACAAAAGAAATACCAATGGGAACTTATTTTTTCTTATATTATTTTCAGCAACTTTCAATAAATAATTAAAGCATTTCAGAAAATAATTACGAAAGCTCATCAATGAACCACCATTTTTCAATTCGCGATTTGGTTTTATAGAATTAAATAATAAAATCTTAAAACACTGGTTTTTAATAGCTTATCAAAAAAATTGTTTTAAATACATTTCAGGTTTATCATTTGTAAGCGTTTACAAACGATTTTAAGTACGTAACTACCGAATAACCAGACCATCCGTTTGCATCTTTGCCCTGTCGAAACATAAGAAATCGATAGAATGAACTGTTTAACAATTAAATTTTAAAATCATGAACGCATTGAAAAACAAAGTACAGTTGATCGGAAGATTGGGACAGGACCCAGAAATCATCACATTTGAGGGTGGTGCAAAAATTGCAAAATTCAGCATGGCCATAGACGACAGCTACAAAGACAAAAATGGCAACAAAGTAGAACGTACCTACTGGCATCCTGTCATCGTCAGAAACGGCCTTGTGAAAATCGTTGAGGAATTTGTGGTAAAAGGGAAGGAAATAGCCATTGAAGGAAAGCTTACCAACCGCACCTGGGAAGACAAAGAAGGCAACAAGCACTTGGTTACTGAAGTTGTTGCCAGTGAACTATTGCTGATGAGCAAATAAACAATTTTCAAAAAAAATAAAGGCCGTCACAAGATGGCCTTTTTTGTTTTGGTAATTTTTCAAAAAAAAAGAGCATCCAACCAAAGACTCTTGTTGGGGTAATGTCATTTCGGTAAAATAAACTCTTATATTTGCACATCAAAATCTTTCAGATGCTTGGTTTTAAGAGCTTGGTGGTATGTGTTTTGGGAGCTTTGGCATTATTGTCCAATCATGGACAAGTGCCGGCAACCCATGTTTTGCCATCAGGTAATGAAGCAACAATCAGCACCAATGATCACAAAGGTGTTGCCACTATTGAATTTAGCAGTTTTCAATACCAGGTTTTTGATACTTCACAAAATTCAAAATTGCCTTTTTCGGGTTTTTTTGAAACCAAGAGCCAACCCATCGCTCATGTACACCAACCAGTACTTTTGTACTATTCGATAGGCAATGCCATCGATTTGTCGTTTACTTCGACATCCATGATTTTTCCCTTTCACTGTTTTACATAATCTGAAATCGTCATTTGTTTTTTGCTGTTTGGTTCCGTGACTTTACCGGATCGCAAACGGCCCGTATATCTATTTCAAATTATAATAAAAAAACAGTTCATAAAATGAAAACATCTGAAGTATTGATGACTATACTCATCACTGTATTGGGCATTTTACCATTTGTATGGTTTACCTATATTGGCAAAAAAGCCTCATCAAAAAGCAAACAAACTATCAATAATCTTCTCAAATCCGAACAACTCAATTTCAATGAAAAAGAATCTAGAAACAACAAGTTCATAGGTATTGACAATAACATCGGAAAATTGTTGTACATCCAGGTAAAGCCCAATGAAAACCGAGTGGCAAAAATTGACCTGGCTGATGTGAAATCTTGCAAAATCCATAAAGAAACCAAAGAGTTGAAACGGGACAACAAATTAGAATCTGAACTGCACAGGCTCCACCTTGTCCTGAATCTGAAAAACAAAAACGAAGAAGCGCTTTGCCTTTACGACATTGAAGAAAATTTCTCGGAAGATTTTGAAATGCAACGTGCCGAAGAATGGCAAAAACGCATTGTCAATGCAGCAGCCATAACAAACGGCACTATTTGAGCGCAAAAACATCCCGGAATACTTTGTTTCGGGATGTTTTTATTTTATAAAGGATTCCGTTATTTAAAGAGAATATTCTCTTATTTTTAGCATCCTTAAAACAATTATATGCTGTTTTCAATTTTTCTTTTGCTATTAGGTTTTGTTGTACTCATCAAGGGCGCTGATTGGCTTGTGGACGGAGCCACATTTCTTGCAAAAAAGAACAACATTCCCAACATTGTCATAGGGCTTACCATTGTTGCGTTCGGTACCTCTGCCCCGGAATTAGTGGTCAATACCGTAGCGTCATATGAAAAACACTCAGATATTGTTTTGGGCAATATCATAGGCAGCAACAATTTCAACCTCTTTATGATACTTGGCATTGTAGGTATCATTTACCCTATTACAATTCAGTCAAGTACCATGAAGAACGAAATCCCTATTTCACTTTTTGCGGCCATCCTATTATTGGTGCTTGCTAATGGTTATTTGCCTTACGATGATATGGGATTGTCCCGAATAGATGGAGCTATATTGCTCGTAATGTTCTTATTGTTTTTGTATTACATCTTCCAAAAGATGAAAAACGATAAAAACACTGTAGAAGTTGAAATAGTAGAAACAACTATATTTAAAATCTGGGGATTGATCGTTATTGGTTTGGCCGGATTGATCATTGGGGGAAAATTAATTGTGGACAATGCTGTAAACATCGCAAGCCAATTGGGCGTAAGCCAAAAAATCATTGGCCTCACCATTATAGCTGCTGGTACTTCACTGCCAGAACTTATGACCTCTGTGGTAGCCGCACTTAAAAAGAACAGTGATATAGCCATTGGCAACATCATTGGGTCTAATATTTTCAATATTTTCTTGATATTGTCTATCAGTGCTTTAGTAAGACCTATTGAGTACAAGGAGGTATTCAATATGGATGTTTATATCCTGATAGGAGGAACAATTTTTTTGTTTACTTCCATGTTTACCGGAAAAAAAATGAAGCTTGACCGTTTTGAAGCTACGCTATTGCTTTTGACCTTTATCTGCTATACGGCATATCTTGTCAGTAAAGAACTATAAACAATTGAACTATTATAGCGAGGCACTATCATATTTGGCTTTAATAACAAGCTTTATGATAAAACCACTCATTACCTGTTCATAATTTGGTATTAAAATCTGAAAGATAAATTTGTTTGTGTAACACAATTTTTATAATCAAAAATACAAAACGCGCCACCAAAAATTTTACACGTTTTATTTACCAAAATTTTCAAACATTAAATAGAACTAATGCACAATTATTGCTTATAAATTTATAGTAATTTGAAGAGTTAAAGTAGTTTTTAACTATTGTTGATAAACTAACAAAATGCATTGTATTTCATTAATTTACCATAAAAATTTAGTGTTTATTTCTTATTGACAAAAGGTAAAGAACGTATTATCAAAAGAAATTGAACAAAAGTTTTCATCACTATTAACAAGCCATAATAATCACAAAAATTAATTTTTTAAATTTTAAAAAAATATTGATTAAATATTATTTGTTGATAAACTAACAACTTTGTGGGGTTATTGTTTTTTTTATGATGTAACTTTGCAATAATGCAATTACCAATTCACTATTCCGTTTAGTGCTCTATAGACGGATTTCTCTTAACTTTAGGGAATTAAAAAAAACACTACCATTATAAATGCCAAGACATAAAAATAAAAAATCCAACCGAAGAATTTCTGACCTAACAAATACTATCATAGGTATTTTCAATAAAAATAGGAACCAATCATTCAATTACAAACAAATTGCCGCCAAGCTGCAGCTCAATGATGCCAGCAGTAGGAACCAAATAATTAAAAAACTCAACGAACTCCTTGCAAAAAAAGAAATAGTTGAAACAGAACGTGGCAAGTACAAGATTGCATTCAATGCTGAATACCATATAGGAAAGCTCGATATGGCCTCAAGAGGTTCAGGATATGTTATTACCGACGATTTTGATGAAGATATCTACATTGCAGCAAATAAAATGAACAAAGCACTTGATGGCGACGAAGTTGAATTTTATGTTTATAAGCGCAGAAAAAGAGGAAAACTCGAAGGAGAAATCACAAAAATCATAAAACGCGAAAAAACCGAATATGTTGGCGTAATCCAGGTACATAGAAATTATTCGTTTGTAGTGGTTGACGGGACCAAGATGTATAAAGATATTTTTATCCCAAACAACAGAAAAGGCAAAGCCGAAGACGGTGACAAGGTTTTGGTATCATTGGAAGAATGGGAAGAAAAAGCCGACTCGCCATCGGGCAGGGTATTAAAAGTTTTAGGACGTCCAGGCGAGCACAATACCGAAATCCATTCCATCCTTGCCGAATATGGTTTACCATCAGAATTTCCTTCAGAAGTAGAGTCATTTGCTAACGAACTCGATACAACTATCACGGCGCAAGAAATTGCAAAACGCCGTGATATGCGCAAGGCGCTGACCTTTACGATTGACCCAAAAGATGCCAAAGATTTTGACGATGCACTGTCATTTGAAGTTATGGACAATGGCCTCTATGAAATTGGGATACACATTGCTGATGTATCCCATTACCTTAAAGAAAACACCCTTCTCGACGATGAAGCATATCAGCGTGGCACTTCTGTTTATTTAGTGGATAGGGTCGTACCAATGTTGCCCGAAATACTGTCAAACAACGCCTGTTCGCTACGGCCACAAGAAGAAAAATATACGTTTTCGGCAATTTTTCAAATGAACGACAAAGCCGAAGTAAAAAAACAATGGTTCGGAAGAACAGTTATTTACAGCGATGCCAGGTTTTCGTATGAAGAAGCACAAGCCATCATTGAAAACCAAAACAATCAAATTCCCGAAGCAGTATCGCTTACAGGAAAACCATACAAGACCGACCCAAGCATCGCCGATGCCATTCTAAAAATGGATGCATTGGCAAAGACCATGCGCATCCAAAGGATAAAAAACGGCGCAATTTCTTTTGACAAAGTAGAAGTAAAATTCGATTTGGACGAAAACGCAAATCCAACAGGCGTGTTTTTCAAGACCAGTAAGGATGCCAACAAGCTTATCGAAGAATTTATGCTTTTAGCCAACAAAAAAGTTGCAGAATTTATAGGAAAACAGTCGCCACCAAAAACCTTTGTCTATCGGGTACATGACGAACCTGATGCGAGCAAGCTCATCGCATTAAAAGGATTGGTTTCGACGTTTGGTTATAAATTGAATTTTAAGGACAGAAAGAGCATATCGGCATCGCTAAACAAATTGCTGAACAATGTTCAGGGCAAAAAAGAGCAAAACCTTGTGGATACGCTTACCATCAGGAGCATGAGCAAAGCCGAATATTCAACGCACAATATTGGCCATTACGGCTTGGCTTTTGATTATTATACCCATTTCACATCGCCCATCCGACGCTACCCCGACGTGATGGTCCATAGATTGCTGCAACACTACCTCGATGGCGGAAAAACTGCCGGCGAAGCTATTTATGAAGAACGTTGCGTACATTCCAGCAATATGGAAAACCTCGCAACCAAAGCAGAAAGGGATTCCATCAAGTACATGCAAATACGTTTTATGGAAAACCACAGGGATGAAGCGTTTTTGGGCGTTATCTCCGGCGTCACGGATTGGGGCATCTATGTAGAGATCATTTCCAATAAATGCGAAGGCATGGTCAGCGTGCGCGATATGAAAGACGATATTTTCACTTTTGACCAGTCGCAATATGCGATGGTAGGCAGTAGAAAAGGGATCGTTTACCAACTTGGTGATGAGGTAATCGTAAAAGTAAAAAATACCGATTTGGTCAAAAAACACCTCGACTTTTATCTGATAGGAAAACAGGAAACCGATATATAACTTTTTTGCCACACAATCGGCTTATAATGTGTTGGTTTGATTGCCAAACCAAAATGACTGAACAACAAATAATTTAATATATGATATTAACCACCACCAACACCATTGAAGGCTTTAAGATTATTGAATACAAGGGCATTGTTTCAGGTGTCGAGGCTGCCCCTCCAAATCCAATATTGACCTTTAATACGAAAAAATACTATACCTCTGTTAGAGAGAGAATCAACGATACCAAAGAAAAAGCTTTCCAGCAACTCGTTGCAAACGCCAAAAAGCTGAACGCAAACGCCATTGTTGGCATCAATGTCGAAATTGAGGTTGCACCAACTAGCTATACCATTGTTTCGGTAACCGGAACTGCGGTATATGCAGCTTGATTTCCCAAAACTGTAACAAAAAGATATCGGTGCCATCTATATTAATGGCACTTTTTTTGTGTTATATAGTTACAGAATTCTTTTAAACTTTTTTAAAACCTAAAACCATGAGATTAACAGTCGTGTTTATTGTTTTGTTTGTCACACATTTTGTGATGTCTGCACAAAATTCTTTGGAAAAGAATGTCGGGACGTTTGACGAAGTCAAAGTCTATGATCTTATTGAGGTCAACCTTGTCAAATCCAACGAAAACAAAGTCGTTATTTCGGGCAATGAAGCTGACAATGTAGAAATTATAAACAAAAACAATAAACTCAAAATCAGGATGAAACTTGATAAAATATTTAAAGGAGAAAGTACGTTTGTGACGGTCTATTATTCTGCGTTGAAAACCATAGACGGCAATGAAGGTTCGTTGATTATTTCCAATGAAACGATAGATCAAGACTACATAGAGCTCAAAGCCCAAGAAGGCGCGAGGCTTAAGATAAATGCAAACGTAAACAAACTCAATATAAGGGCCGTGAGCGGCGGCATTGTGGAAGTAAGCGGAAAAGGCAACGCACAGGACATTGTCCTTAATACGGGCGGCATTTACCAAGGACAAAATTTTGAAACCCAAACCACCAATGTCACCATCAGTGCCGCAGGAGAAGCCAATGTATTTGCAACCAATACCGTGAATGCCAAGGTTAGGGCAGGAGGCGATGTCAATATTTATGGACAGCCAAAAAACATCAACGAAACCACTACATTGGGAGGCCGCATCAAACGAATGGAATAAATTGATAAAGTTTATTTAAATTTGTGGAAACACAAGTTTTATGTTTGATGACATTTTATCGGCCATTCCCTTTGGTATCATCTTGGCGTTCACCATAGGGCCGGTTTTTTTCGTTCTTTTGGAAACCAGTGCTACCAAAGGTTTCAAGAGCGCCCTGATTTTTGACCTTGGTGTCATGTTGGCCGATATTTTCTTCATTGCGGTTGCTTTTTTGAGTACCAACAAGTTGTTGGAAAAAATTAAGGACGACCCCAATTTTTTGATCTTTGGCGGTGTGCTGCTTATCGTTTATGGCATTATTTCCTTTACCAAAACCTCAAAATCGTTCAGGGCCATCGTTCGGGAATATCACAGGGTAGAGTTCCAAAAAAATTACGGAAAGCTGTTTTTTAAAGGGTTTTTGCTCAATTTCATCAACATTGGTGTATTGGCGGGTTGGTTGGGATTTATCGTTATAGGCAATTCGCTAACAGATACCACCGAAGGCGTATTGGTATTTTTGGGCACCATTTTGTGCACCTATTTTCTGGTCGATATCTTTAAGATACTTATAGCCAAAAAGCTTAAGAGCAAATTGACGCCGAGGCATATTTTTAAAACCAAAAAAATCATTTCGCTGGTAATCTTGGGCTTTGGCGTATTACTGTTGGTACAAGCGTTTTTCCCAAAAGAAAAAGAAAAAATAAAACACCAGATTGAGCGGTTGTCAACAATGGATTAAAGTTGTATGGTGGCAGGTTTTATTTGCACAAAAAAACCCTGTGGATTGCATGCACCGATTATGGATAGTAATGAGTTGGGAAAATCCCAACATTGGTCATGCATAGCATTGAGTTTTTTATCCTATGAACAAACATGTCCAGGTTGGCCCAAACGTTTCAGAATAACTTCTTTTGAGGTTAATGCTTGACCGTTTTCGCATTTTGATCAACCATTTGCAGTAACTTTTTTATTCAACCATTAAAAACAGCCAAATATCCATACTTTCTGATGTATTGGCACACCACCCACCGGGGTGTATCTGCACAATCTCCATCAATACCCCTTTTGTTTCATTGCTCACATCTTTTGGACTTTTCGATGTGTATTTATAACCATTTAACGTTTTACATTATGAAATCAAAAATTACAAGAACCGCTTTATTTATGACGGTAGCCCTTGCCACTGGGCTTATGTTGGCCCAAGAGCCGGCCGGAGGAGGAGAGTATAAGTTCAATGAAGAAAAACTTTCTTGCGTTACGCCGGAGCAAAGAACCCAGATGATGATGGACATACGCGATGGTATCTCACTTTTGAAATCCCAAAACCGTTTGGCTTATGACGGACAGAGAAGGGGCAGCCACATGTATTTTTCTTGGCCCATAAGAAAAGCCGATGGTGTTGAGTACAATGATGTTTGGGCCATTTCCGGATATTTGGACCACAACCCAAACTACCCTAACCAGCTTACCGACTATAATTGCGGCACAACCACCTATGACACAGAAAGTGGGTACAACCACATGGGTGTAGATATCTATACTTGGCCGTTCCCCTGGCTGATGATGGACAATAACGAGGTAGAGATTATCGCTGCCGCTCCAGGGCAAATACTGTATAAGTACGATGGTCTCTTTGACAGAAGCTGCAGTTTTAACAACAATTTTTGGAACACAGTCTATATACAGCATGCCGATGGCAGTGTTGTTGCTTATGGCCACATGAAAAATGGCTCTGTAACAACAAAAAGCATCGGCGAAATGGTTGAAGAAGGTGAGTATTTGGGTATTGTGGGCAGTTCCGGAAACTCCACCGGACCTCACTTGCACTTTGAAGCTTATACCGAGATAGAATGGAACGGTGAAGGACAAGATGTCCTTTTGGATCCCTATTCCGGCCCGTGCAATAGCCTCAACGATGATACCTGGTGGCAAAACCAAAAACCGTATAGAAACCCCAACATCAACGCTGCACTTTCACATAATGCCCCACCCGTGTTCCCGGCTTGCCCAAACCAAGAAACAACCAACGCAAGCAACCAGTTTGACCCCGGGCAAATGCTTTATCTGTCTGTTTTTTTGAGAGATCAAGAAGCAGGCACCAGCTTAAACCTAAAACTCATTAAACCAGACGGTACATTTATGTATAATTGGAATTATGACCTTACTGATCACTATTCCTCTTCTTGGTGGTATTGGAATTTTAATAACCTAACGATAGAAGGCGAATGGAAATGGCAGGTCACATATTTAGGACAGACAGTAACACATCCTTTTAATATAGGATTTTTGGGCGTGGGAGATGAAAATTTCAACGCAACAGCAGTATATCCCAATCCGTTTAAGGATTTTATCACCATTTCTTCAAACCAAACCGTTCAAAAGGCAACAGTTGTAGATATGTTGGGCAAGCAGGTAAAAACCATCGCCAACACTCCGGAAGGCATAAGAGAAATCAATCTTGAAAAACTGTCAAATGGAGTCTATTTCCTAATCCTTGAAAGCGATTTGGGCCACAGAAAAACCATTAGGCTTATCAAGGAATAAAATATAAAAAAGTCCGTCCCGGAACCTCAAGGATTGTTCATTCTGAACCCGTTTATAAACGCAACGCACGGATTATCAATATATAAATGAATATAAACCTCGCCATCCTGATTTTGCTTCGGGATGGCGAGGTTCAGTTTGGCAAAAACGCAGGGTTTTGGGATAACCTTTTTAATCCCGAAAAACCTCAAAGATATTTCGTAAATCTTTTTTGTAGGGCAAATGGTCCGCTCGGCCCTTTTTGAAGATGTCGTTGCTGTTGCCCTGACCCTTGCGCAAGGCCTTTTGCTCTTCATAGGGCAATCTGTGGATTTCCATACAAGTGGTAGAACAACAGTTTTCCATTTTCTCCTTGCAATCGTCACATTGGATAAACAGCAAGTGGCAGGCTTCATTGGCACAATTGGTATGCAGATCTGCCGGAGCACCACACTGGTGGCAATGGGCAATCACATCATCGGAGATGCGCTCGGAACGGCGCTCGTCAAAAACGAAATTCTTTCCGATAAACTTGTTTTCAAGTCCTTGCGCGTTCACTTGCCGCACATAATTGATGATGCCGCCCTCAAGCTGATATACGTTTTTAAACCCTTTGTGCTTGTAATAAGCACTTGCTTTTTCACATCGGATACCCCCGGTGCAGTACATCACAAGGTTTTTGTCTTCTTTGTGCGCTTTCAGGTCTTCTTCGATGATCGGAAGCGATTCGCGGAAGGTATCCACATCTGGCAAAATGGCGTTTTTAAAGTGGCCTATTTCACTTTCATAATGGTTGCGCATATCAACCAAGATGGTGTTTTCGTCGTCAATAAGCTGGTTGAATGTTTTGGCATCCACATGAATGCCTTTGTTGGTAACGTCAAAGGTATCGTCGTTGAGACCATCCGACACGATTTTATCACGGACTTTGACTTTCAATTTCAAAAAAGCAAAATTATCATGCTCTACGGCGATGTTCAGTCGAACATCTTCCAGAAAGCTGATACTGTCCAGATGCGCCTTGAACGCATCAAAATTATCGGCAGGCACTGATAACTGCGCGTTGATGCCTTCGTGGGCCACGTAAATCCGACCCAAAACGTCAAGCTCGTTCCAGGCAACAAAAAGGTGGTTTCTAAAAAGTTGTGGATTGCCAATTTTGGCATACGCATAGAAAGAGATGGTCAAGCGGTCTTTCCCCGCCTTTTCTATAAGCTCTGCTCTTTCTTTAGCGCTTAAGGTATTGTACAGTTGCATGCTATACGAATTTTAAGGGTTAAAGTGCGACAAAGATACACAAACTATGAAATAATGAAACCATGAAATAACGGAACGGCAAAGCATGTCACAAAGAAACGCAGCTTGCCGTGTTTTGATACCACATTTCTATTGCCAAAAAAATGGATTTTTTGCCCTATCGTTTTTGCCTTCCGCCACCAAAAAAGGCAACCCGTTCTTCACAAGTTGCCTTTTTGCAGACTAATTCGTTATTAATTTTTTTTTTCAAATATCAAAAAAACCATAACGAACTAACCCCCATCGGCTTTGCAGCTGCCATTTATCGTAATGGCAACCGAAACGCCCGATGCATTGTTAAAAACAATTTTCTTAAAGTATTTCATCCGTCAAAAATTTTTAAGTTAATGATTCAGATGAAAAAGTCTCGTTTTAATAGTAAAAACGATAGATTTCATAGCAAGATTTCCCAATCTTTTTATGTAGATGCAAAAAGTTCAAAAAGGTTGCGTTGCTACGTTGAAAAAGTTGAAATAAGTCGTATTTTAGCACAAAATAAACGACAAAAAAGTAAGGAATGAGCAGCGAAAAAGAAGCAAAGCTAAAAGCGCTCCAACTCACGTTGGACAAACTCGATAAAGCTTATGGCAAGGGAACGGTAATGAAAATGAGCGACCAATCGGTAGTGGATGTAGATGCCATATCGTCGGGTTCGTTGGGACTGGATATCGCCCTTGGAGTGGGTGGATATCCCCGCGGCAGGATCATCGAGATTTATGGACCGGAATCTTCCGGAAAAACAACGTTGACACTGCACGCTATCGCTGAAGCCCAAAAAACCGGAGGCATAGCCGCATTTATCGACGCCGAACATGCATTCGATAGGAATTATGCAGAAAAACTCGGGGTTGATATAGGCAATCTTATCATTTCACAGCCCGATAACGGCGAGCAAGCCCTTGAGATTGCCGACAACCTGATTCGTTCTGGCGCTATCGATATTGTGGTCATCGACTCCGTGGCGGCATTGACCCCTAAAAGCGAGATTGAAGGCGAAATGGGCGATTCCAAAATGGGACTTCACGCGCGGCTCATGTCGCAAGCCCTAAGAAAGCTCACGGCATCTATCAGCAAGACCAATTGCACAGTGATATTCATTAACCAATTGCGTGAAAAAATTGGCGTTATGTTTGGCAATCCCGAAACCACCACGGGAGGTAACGCACTGAAGTTTTATGCATCGGTACGTCTTGACATCCGAAGATCAACGCAGATAAAAGAAGCTGACGGCAGTGTTTCGGGCAACAAAACCCGTGTGAAAGTCGTGAAAAACAAGGTCGCGCCACCATTTAAGACTGCCGAATTTGACATCATGTACGGCGAAGGCATCTCAAAAGTTGGAGAAATCCTGGACATAGCCGTTGAAAACGAAATCATCAAAAAAAGCGGGTCGTGGTTTAGCTATGAAGATACCAAGCTCGGACAAGGCCGAGATGCCGTAAAAATCCTCATAAAGGACAATCCGGAACTGATGGATGAATTGGAACAAAAAGTAAGGCAAATAGCCAAGGCAAGCTCTTCTGATGACTGAAAATCGTGACCGTGTCAAAACGATCAAAAGTTGCCATTAAGATCTGATAGTCGTTGGGATTGTTGTAGAACGATATAACATTATAAATCAATGTTTTATCATAAAACGAAATTTTTCTGTAACAAGTTTTAGACGATATGGTTCAGCTTGAGCAAAAGTAGTTTTTGTAACCGCCTTTTTTTGGACAATATTTTTTCGTCAATTAATAGTTTTATAAACCCATTCTAAATTCAACGGCATGAACATAGCAATAGGCAACGACCATGCGGGTACCGATTACAAAAAAGCTATCGTAAAACACCTTGAAGCACAAGGTCATAAGGTAAAAAACTATGGAACCGACACCCTTGATAGTGTCGATTTTCCCGATTTTGTACATCCGGTAGCCAACGACGTCGAAGAACATAAGGCAGATTTTGGCATCATTATCTGTGGAAGTGGAAACGGGGCCAATATGACCGCCAACAAGCACCAAGGCATACGCGCTGCGCTATGCTGGACAAAGGAAATTGCCATGCTCGCCCGACAGCACAACAATGCCAACATCTTGAGCATTCCGGCGCGGTTCACGTCCGAACAGCAGGCAGTAGCGATGGTAGATGTTTTTCTGGAAACGGCATTTGACGGCGGGCGACATGTAGAACGGATAAAAAAAATACCGGTGAAGCAACCGTAATGAAGGCCAACAGCCATTCCATTGCTTGTCTTTCAAATCTTTTCAAGATGTTACAGTTACAAATCAAATCATTTGACGATCTGACTCTCAATGAGCTTCATGAGCTGCTGCAATTGCGAAGTGAGGTTTTTGTTGTAGAGCAAAACTGCGTGTACCAAGACATCGATGGTAAGGATAAAGAAGCAATGCACCTTTTGGGTCAAGACAAAAGTGGTTTAGTCGCCTATACCCGAATTTTTCCTCCTGGCGTTTATTATAACGAAGCGAGCATTGGCAGGGTTTTGGTCAAAAGGAGCGAAAGACAGCACGGATACGGCTACCGGATCATGGAAGCTTCCATAAAGGCCATTTTTGAGCACTATGGCACCTGTGGCATTAAAATATCAGCACAGAAATACCTTGAAAAATTTTATGGAAATCTGGGCTTTAAACCGGTTGGCGACGACTATCTTGAAGACGGTATCCCACACGTTGCAATGGTTAAGATTTAGTTGCCGGAACCCGCGTGCGTGATCAGGATTTCGACCCTCCGGTCGTATTTTGGTTCGCCACCGAGCGGGAATTTTCGGCGCATGCCCACATATTTCATTCTTTTTTTGTCAACGCCTCTTTTTGCCATATAGTCGTAAATGTATTTTGCCCTTGCCTGTGACAGGTTGCGCTGCTTGGTTTTTCTGTCTATCGCATCACGTCCATTTTGAGTGCAGCACACGTGGCCTTTTATGGTAAAGTATATATCGGTGCGCTCTAACATTACCTTGGTAATTTCTTCAAGGACTTTTACCGATTCGGGGAGTAAATAACTGTAACTTGTTTGGAAAAGCAGGTTTTCTAAAACAATATTGTCGCCCGCTTTGATTTCTCCCCTCAAAATTTCGGCCGTGTTTTTTGTTGTTTTTTTCACTTCAGGCTTTGGTGGAAAAACCGTGGTCGCAATGATTTGCACTTTTCTGTTAAGGCTCCTTATTTTATCGACATTGTGCTCTTCTACGGTTTTTAAAAGGATTTCGCCTTTGCCATCAACATTGGTCATGACGGATTCATCAAATTCATTGTTGGAGAAAATGGTTTTGATCGCATTGGCGCGATCTTGTGAAAGTTTCAGGTTATAGTCTTTGCTTCCCCGATCGTCACAAAATCCATAAATGGAAATATTATCAATGTCCAACGATTCTATTTTTGTCAAAAACTGGAGCAAACGTTCATGTTCGGCATTGGTCATTTCAGATTTATCGGTTTCAAAATAGACCTCATGCGTCAATACCTGTTGTGCCACAATAAATTGTGGCAGTATAAACAATATGGCGGTTAAGATTTTCATTATTCATCGATTGGGATTGTGATAAATCATAAGTTTAAGTAACTTGAAAATTTAACTGGGTCTTTGAACAGTGAAGTGCTTTTTTGTATTTCAGGATTGTTTGAAATATAATACTGGTAAAGCCCTTCACTATAAAAGTAACGCTTCACGATTTCGCTGGAAAGCAAGGACATCAATTGCGCTTTATTTTCGTCTAAAGCTTTGTTTTTGTGGTTTTTCAATGCTTCGGTTAAAGCGGCATAAGCGGGAGCGATGGTCTTGTCCAGATTTTCTTCCTTTGCTACGGCCATGGCTTTTTCAAAAGATTTTTCGGTGCCGGTTTCAAAATTGAAACGGCTGTTTTTTATGAACTTTTTGAAAGATTCGAAATCGGCATCTTTAAATTTAAAAATTGCCGGATCTTCAACCTTGTGGCTGTAATAATAGTCGGTGGCAAAGTCAAAGATCAGGTTTTCCCCGAGAATGGCCTTCGTTAGCGGACTTATTTTTGAATCATCAAGTTCTATATCGGGCTGTATGCCACCACCGTCATAGACCGTCCTGCCCCTTCGGGTCTTGAAAGCGTTGTAATGATCCTGGGTAACCCTCACGGCATTGCCTTTTTCGTCCCTGTTTCTGTAGTCGAGCGCTTGGATGCACCTTCCGGAGGGTGTGTAGTAGCGAGAAATGGTGATTTTCATCTGTGTGCCGTAGGCCAAAGGTTTGGGACGCTGCACTAGACCTTTCCCAAAGCTTCGGGTACCAATGATGACCGCTCTGTCGAGGTCTTGAAGAGCTCCGGCAACAATCTCACTTGCCGAGGCGCTCTTGCCATCTATCAAAACGATTAATGGGATTTCCGTATCAACTGGTTCTTTTTGTGTTAAATATGTTTTGTTATATTTTTCCACTTTGGATTTTGTGGTTACCACAAGTTGGTTTTGTGGCACAAAAATGTTGACAATGTTCACGGCCTCGTTCAACAGTCCGCCCGGATTTCCCCTCAAATCCAGAACAAGTTTCTTGGCGCCTTGGTTTTTAAGCGATTTTACTGCAGAAGTGGTTTCTTTTGAGGCTTTTTCTCCAAATTTCCTTAAGACGATATAGCCAACATCTCCATCAATGATCGAGAAATGCGGTACATCGTGTATTTCTACCGATTCGCGCTTGATAGTTGCGATTTCTGTTTTTCCTTGTCGCATGTAGGTTAGTGTTACCGTGGTACCTGAAGCACCCTGAAGGAGGTTGGCGGCATCATCCTTAAAATCGGAAACCGTAACGTTGTCAACCTTGATGATTTCATCGCCAGCTTTTAAGCCCGCTTTGTCGGCAGCATAGTTTTTATAGGGCTCAACGATGACCAATTTGTCCTTTAACGTCAACACGCTTGCGCCAATGCCGGTGTAGTCGCCGGTATTGTTGATTCGGGCATCTTCAACATCTTGTTCGTTATAAAAATTGGTGTAAGGATCCAAGTCTTGGAGCATGCTTTTTATGGCAGTGTCCATCAGCTCACCGGGGTTGGTATCATCGACATAGTTCATGTTGAGTTCCTTGTAGAGCGTTGTAAAGATTTCTATCTGCTTTGCAATTTCAAAAAAATCGCCCTTATAAAATGCCGTTCCGGAAACGAACAGCATCAGGGCCGCTACAATGGACAAAAGCCGTTTTTGGGGGATATGTTTCATTCTTCAATTCTTTTTTAGCCGTTGCCATTGTATCACACGAGGCAACGTCGTTTAAACCGCAATCCTGCGCTGTGCCTACTTTATTGGGCAAACCCATGCAATATTAAAAAAGCCGGAATGGTTTTCATAGCGTTAGGGGTTGCTTTTAGAAATTTCCTTTGTAAATTTTTCCAATAAAACGGACATCTTTGAGCACATGGTCTCAAAATCTGTTCCGTCTTTGCTAATATACAAAAACATCAACGTATATGAAGCAGAAAAATTGCTGAAAAACGCTTGTTTTTGAAGTCGATAAGCTTCTCGCATCAAGCGCTTGATGCGGTTGCGGTCAACAGCCTTTTTAAAATGACGCTTGCTCACAGAAACGCCGGCCTTGATCTTTGCCCCATCGCTACTTTCGACCTTTAGATAGACCATGCGCAACGGATAGGCCGAGACAGATTTGCCCTTTTCAAAAAGAAGTGCGATAGTTTTTTCGTTTTTGAGCTTTTCGCTTTTGCCAAATGTGTACTTCATCATCGGTAAAGATACAGATCAATTTCAAATAAAAAACCGCTTCCAAAAGCGGTTTTTTTAAGCGGGCGCACGGGATGTGGTTACAATGTGTTATTTACCCTATTGATATCGGCCATTAAACCTTTTGGGTCGATGGTTACTGATTTGATTTCGTCACGGGGTTTATCGATGGTGAACTTGTAAGTTGGGTATGCCCAAGCCCAATCGCTCAAGATGGTTGCCGAAGTGTTTTTGGTGCCGTACATCATTCGTAGCGGGACGTGATAGTCCTGTTTTGTGCCGTCTGTGTACTCAATCGCAATATCGAGCGGCATGGGCATCAGGCCAATGCGTTCCAATGTAATATTAGTGACATTTCCCGATGCATCGATGCTTTTTATGCCATAATCAATGGTATTGGTGGTTTGGGTCCAGTCTGTTAGGTACCAATCCAGCTCAAGGCCCGATACTTTTTCGGCAACACGGATAAAATCCATGGGTTTCGGATGTTTGAAGGCCCATTCGTCAAAATAGCGCTTGAGGGTCACATCGAGATGATCTTCACCGATGATATAGCCTAATTGCGCCAAAAACACTTCGCCTTTGGCGTAAGCAGAAATAGAATAAACCTGATTGTAGGCATATCGGTCAGCATGGGTGGTTTGCGGTTGCTCTTTTCCAGAATTTGCCAAATATGTATAAGCCCGATAAGCGTCTGAATATGGGTTGGCCTTTTTGGTGTTTTTTATGTCGTTCAGCGCCCGGTCTTCAAGATAGCTTGTAAAGCCTTCGTCCATCCATTCGTGCTTGGATTCATTGGTTGCCAATAAGAACTGGAACCAACTATGGGCCATTTCGTGTGCCGTCACACCAATGAGGCCGTCAAGATTTCCTTCGCCCACGATCAGGGTGCACATACCATATTCCATCCCGCCATCGCCTGCTTGGATTATGGAATATTGCTCATAAGGATATTTACCAACGGCATCACTATAATAGCGCATCAGTTCTGAAGCAATGGGCTGGAGTTTCTTCCAGTTCTGTTTTTTGTCCTCTGGCAAGGTATTCTTATAAAAAAAATGCAACATTGGCCCGTCTTCGACCTGCAGTTTGTCGTGAATGTATTGTGGATCTGCGGCCCAGGTAAAATCATGAACGTTGGGAGCTATAAAATGCCAGGTCAGTGTTTTTTCTTTACTTTTCTTATTTTTTAAAGTTTGCGTTTCATAGCCATGACCGATTTCATTGGGGTTTTGCAAATAGCCCGTTCCGGCAACTGTATAACTTTTATCAATAGTGATTTTCACGTCAAAATTGCCCCAAACACCATGAAATTCCCTTGCGATGTAGGGGTCTGCATGCCAACCCTCATCGTCATATTCTGCCAATTTGGGATACCATTGTGCCATGGATAGTGCCACTCCTTCTTTGTTGTTGCGCCCCGACCGTCTGATCTGTACGGGAACTTGTGCTTCAAACGCCATATCGAAAGTCGTTGTGCCACCCGGCTGGATGGGTTCGTTAAGCGTAACAACCAAAATGGTACCTATGGTTTCATATTGTACCGGGTTTCGGTCTTGTTTCAGTGAATTTACTTTTATATAACCGATTTCGTCGGGCTTTAGTTTGCTGATACGACTTTCAAAAATCGGGTTTTCTTTTGTTCCGATATTGTTTACCATCCTGCCATCGGGGTCGGTAATGGATTTGAGCCTGGCATCCATTTCGCTGCCGGGCTGGAAGGCATTGAAGTACAGATGATAGAACACGCGGTTTAGAACGTCAGGCGAATTATTGGTATAGACCAATTGCTGTGTTCCGGTATATTGATACGTTTTGACATCCATCTGAATGTCCATGGTGTAATCTACATGTTGTTGCCAATATGCTGACTTTTGTTCGGGTTTTTTTTGAGCTTGAATAGGGATTGCTCCCAAAAAGGCAAAACACAAAACTACTTTTAAGCAAAAATTAGATGAAGGCATGGTATATGAAATTAAAAAAGGCTTGCAGAAATCACATTCTGCAAGCCTTTAGGGTTTGAAAACTATTGTTTTTTTGCGATTGTTTCGGCCATGATCAGGGCATTGTAAGCATTGGCTATTTTACCTGATTTTGACAGATTGCTAAACGATTGAACGTTATTACTGTCTCCACCAACAATTACCTTGGTTGTCAATGGTGTGCCAGAGTTGATGATGATATCCTTGACCTGTGCAGCCGTAAGGCTCGGGTAATGCGAGCGTATCAGTGCCGCAATACCAGCAACTCCAGGTGCAGCCATGGATGTGCCACCTTTGGTATCGTACTCATTTTCGGGTGTTGCCGAGTAAATTTTTCCTCCAGGAGCGAAGATATCCACATTGATCTTTCCATAATTGGAAAATCCAGACACCATTTTGGTGCCATAAACGGGATCCAAGGCTCCTACGGAGATAAAACTTGAAGAAACTTCAGGGCCGTTGTTTACCTGATCGTTCGGAAAATTAAACTCAACATCAAGGTTTTTGCTGTCATTACCTGCTGCATGAACAAAAACAACATCATTGTCTGATGCATATTTTAAAGCATCGTACACCCAATTGCTGTGTGGTGAAAACGACTTCCCAAAACTGGCGTTGATAACCTTGGCGCCATTGTCAACGGCATACCTAATGGCGAGAGCTACATCTTTGTCATATTCATCGCCGTTAGGCACCGCCCTGATTGGCATGATTTTTACGTTATTGGCCACACCATTCATGCCCAAACCATTGTCTCGTTTTGCAGCAATGATGGCTGCTACGTGTGTTCCGTGGCTTTCGCTTTTTTTCACGTGTTTTACATTTCCGTTGCCATATCCGGGTTTGTCATCGAGATCGTCGGGGTTATCGCCTGTTGTGCGCCCTTTGAAATCTTTGTTGAGGTTGAAGTTCAATCGTTCATGAATGCTCACAAGACCTTCTTGGAGTTCATTTTTAAAATCTGCTGCAGAACCCATATCGAGGCTATACACATACTTCATGATTGCTACGGATTGTTCCAAGCTTTCGTCTGTTGTTTTTATCGCGTTTACTTCTTCTTTGGTGTAATTGGTTTTACCAAGGTGTTTTGCAATGGCATCATCTGCAGCTGTTATCTGTTGCAACATTTGCTCGTAGCGTATCTTGTAGTTGGTGTATTTCTGCACTTCTTCATCGTAAATTTTTTGAGCTTCAGCGTATCTCGGGTCGCTGGTGTTTCCACTTGCGAGCAACCGCACGTATTCCAATTGTTCGTCGTAGGCATCTCCCAAGAAGTTCCATCCGTGGATGTCGTCTACATAACCGTTATTGTCATCGTCCTTGCCGTTGTTGGGTATTTCTTTTGTGTTTTTCCAAATAACACCGTTCAGGTCTTCATGGTCTATATCGATACCGGAGTCAATAACCGCTACGATGACGGTTTGGCCTTTTTTGTTTTTGATGATGTTTTCATAGGCACGTTCAACGCTCATGCCCGGGATCGTATCTTTGGCAAGATCCAAAAGGCCCCAGGATTTTTTCTCATTTTCCGTGAGCTCCGATGCCTTGAGCGGCATTGTATCAATGTTTTCTACAGGAGTGGAAATGACTCCGGATGTTCCTCCGCAACCAAATAAAGTGGCTGCCAATACATAGGTAAGCAGAAATGATCTTAAATGTAATTTCATGTTGTTTTAATTGTTATTTAGTGAATATTTCGTTGGTTGTGTAAATTTCGTTCAGTGCCACGCCTCTATCGGTATGTTTCACTGTTATGATTTGGTTGTGTGCATCGTGTTCCAAAAAAAGGAAAAAATTGCCATCTGCCGCCATATCGAGAAATTGTTGTTTTTCTTCGAGTGTGATCAATGGCCGGGTGTCGTAGCCCATTACATAGGGCAATGGCAAATGGCCTGCTGTTGGCAACAGATCTGCCATAAATGCGATGGTTTTGTCTTTATAACTGATTAAGGGAATCATTTGTTTGTCGGTATGTCCGTCGGCAAAAAAGACATCAAAACCGAGTTCGGTGCTTTTAATGGTTTTTCCATCATTTGGGAGTTCCGTAAATCGCAATTGCCCACTTTCTTGCATAGGGATAATGTTTTCTTTCAGGAACGATGCCTTTTCCCTGTTGTTGGGTTTTGTGGCCCATTCCCAGTGATCTTGGTTGCTCCAGAATGACGCATTTTTGAATGCGGGTTCGTAACCGCTTCTGTCTTTGTTCCATCGGATGCTTCCTCCGCAATGGTCAAAGTGCAGATGGGTCATAAAAACGTCGGTAATGTCGTCACGGCAGAACCCATAGTTTTTTAGAGAGCGATCCATGGAGTGGTCGCCCCAAAGATGGTAATACCCAAAAAACTTTTCGCTTTGTTTATCGCCCATACCCGTATCAATCAGGATCAACCGATTGCCGTCCTCAATAAGCAAACATCTTGCCGCAATATCTATCATATTATTGGCATCAGCAGGATTGGTTCTTGACCAAAGCGTTTTTGGAACAACGCCAAACATAGCTCCCCCATCGAGCTTAAAATTTCCGGCCTCTATTGGGTATAGTTGCATTGAAGTTTATGGGTATGATAAATAATGCGCAAAATACTAAATCGCTTCTTTAAAATGTGTTCATCTTAGAATATATTAACATTTATTGGCTTATCTCTGTACGGATACTTTTTGAAAGCTTTCGTAAATGAACTATTTTTATGTGAAATTATGCAATCATGGGAATCAAACGTGTTATAGAAATGCCTTTGCACCTCAAAAAAATGGAGCTATTGAGGTTTGGGCGAGATTTTAAACCCGATGAGGAAATTATTTTAAGAGATTACCTTGCCATTGAGCGTACCCGACTGGCCAACGAGCGCACGTTGCTTTCGTACATACGTTCGTCATTGTACTTATTGTTGGCGGGAATTGCCTTTTTTCAGTTGGAAGCTTTCCCAAACTTCAAGTTCCTGGCTTTTTTGTCACTCGTTTTTAGTGTTGTGTTCATGGCGATAGGCATTTTTAGGTTCGCCCTGCTAAAGAGAAGCTTAAAACGGCTATATTATGTTTCAGAGCGCAAATCAAAAAAATGAATCTTAACAGATGTTAAAAAAAAGGAAAAAAAAGATAATTTTAAAAAAAAGCGACTATATTTCAAAACAGAATAGCGCCATAAAAACGCAATGATTTGTGTAGGCTAAACGACTTTTGATTGTTCAAGATACAACATTTGCCGACAGCACATTTACTCCGTTTATCACAAGTAAAAGGCCATAAAACAATAGAAAATGACCGACTTTTTTAACCACCTATTGCACGAATTTGAATTACCTCTACAAAATCCTGTCCTAGTATTCTCATTGATCCTGTTCATAATTCTATTATCTCCCATTCTGTTGAGAAAGTTGAACATTCCGGGGATTATCGGATTAATTGTTGCAGGTGTTGTCATCGGTCCGCACGGGTTTAATATCCTCGAAAAAAATTCTGCTATCGAGTTATTTTCAACCATTGGGTTGCTATACATCATGTTCATTGCGGGTCTTGAACTTGACATGAACGAATTCAAGTCCAACCGCAACAAAAGCCTATTGTTTGGTTTTTTTACGTTTATTCTACCCTTGGCAATCGGTTTTCCCGTTTGCCATTACTTGTTGGGTTATGATTTTAACGCAAGCTTGCTTACGGCGAGTATGTTTGCCACACATACGCTCGTTGCATATCCGATAGTGAGCAAATTCGGAATATCAAAAAATCAAGCGGTCGCCATTACCGTGGGCGGGACCATACTTACAGACACTGCCGTTCTCATCATACTTGCCGTAATCATGGGGAATAGCCAGGGCAACTTGAACCAGGAGTTTTGGATTCGTCTTGCCATCTCGTTGGCTATTTTTTCGGCCATTATGTTTTTTGTCATTCCACGAATTGCCAAATGGTTTTTCAAAAAGCTTGAAAGTGAAAAGCACTCACACTACATTTTTGTGCTTTCTGTGGTGTTCTTTGCGGCCTTTTTGGCCGAAGTGGCAGGGGTTGAACCCATTATCGGCGCATTTGTTGCGGGATTGGCGCTCAACAAGCTCATCCCTCATTCATCGGCTTTGATGAACCGGATAGAGTTTATCGGCAATTCGTTATTTATCCCCTTTTTCCTTATTAGTGTGGGAATGTTGGTCGATGTGAGCGTCATATTAAGCGGACCAACGGCACTCATTGTGGCCGGAACACTTTCGGCGGTTGCCTTATTCGGAAAATGGGTTGCCGCATGGTTTACCCAACTTGTCTTTAAATACTCAAAAGCACAACGCCAACTCATTTTTGGATTGAGCGGAGCCCATGCTGCAGCAACACTTGCGGTAATCTTGGTAGGATATAGGGCAAACATATTGGACGAAAACATACTCAACGGTACCATCATACTTATCCTGATAACCTGTATCGTTGCTTCTCTGGCTACTGAAAAGGCAGCAAAAAAAATAGTGATCGAATCCGAAGAAGACACCGAAGCGCTATTAAAAACCAATGGGACGCAGAAAGAACAAATCCTTATTCCGATAGCCAATGTGTCCAATATCGACAAGCTTATGGAGTTGGCCGTGACCATCAAAGACAAAAAATCGACCAACCCCATCTCTATTCTTTCTGTGGTATCCAATAATGACGAAGCCGAAATCAATATCCTCAAGGCAAGGAACAAGTTAGAAGAATTTGTAAGAGAAGCATCCGCCTCCGAGACCGATGTCAATATCATAACGACCATTGATCACAACGCGGCAAGCGGGATAGCCCGGATTTCAAGGGAAATAATGGCAGATGTCATCATCCTTGGTTGGCCACAGCGTGCGGGATTTATTGACAAGCTTATTGGCGATAAGGTGGATAGCATATTGAACAATACCGATAAGACAACATTTATATGCCATTTACAAAAACCAATGGTGTTGCACAAGCGGATTGTAGCCGCCGTGCCACCATTTGCTGAACACGAAACGGGTTTTGGGTTTTGGGTCTCCAAAATTGCAAGACTGGCACAGGAATTGAGCATCCCCATACTTCTCTATTGCAACGGTCAAACCGAAAAAGCAGTTCAAAAATTGTTGAAACAGGCAAAACTACCGGCGTCAATCAATATAAAACCATTTACAGACTGGGAAGACTTCCTGATACTTTCAAGGAGCATAAACGAAGACGACCTGTTCGTGCTTGTCTCTGCCCGAAAGGGCGCAACATCCTATTTGGGCGCTCTCGACAAGCTCCCGGCAAAACTCGAAAAGCATTTTGCGTCAAACAGTAGGTTTGTGATCTATCCCTAACCGCAAAATAAAATTGAACCGGCAAACAACGCGGGCTTGCCGGTTCAATCCTAAATTTACGCGATTTTTAAAATTGACTAGCTTTATAAATCAGATTATCACCGATCCGTGTGGAATTACAGCGCCTTTTTTGATGACCACAATGCCTTCTTTGATGACGTATGTATCTGTTTCAATATCCTTTGAATTTTGGCTACCATTGATCCTCACGTCGTTGCCAATGCAACAGTTTTTGTCGATGATGGCATTTTTGATAAAGCACCTTTCGCCGATACCCATCGGAATCTTGGATTTTGAAGTCACCTCGCTCAAGGTTTGATAGCTGTCAGACCCCATCATATAAGTATTGATGACCGTGGATTCATGCCCAATCCGAGATCGGATACCGATAACGGAATGTTCCACTTTTGCGGCATTGATGATGCAACCCTCCGCAATAACTGCCCGATTGAGCGTGGTGCCCGAAATTTTGGTAGTGGGCAGCATACGGGCTCGGGTATAGATTCGGTTTATGTTGTTAAAGAGATCGAATTGAGGAATTTCGTCGGTAAGGCCGAGGTTGGCTTCAAAAAACGAATCGATATTCCCAATATCGGTCCAATAACCCTCAAACTGGTAACTCAAGGTTTTGTGCTTATGGATGGATTGCGGGATGATTTCTTTCCCAAAATCATTGGTGTCGGGATTTCCCATAAGTTTTACCAACAAATCCCGATTGAAAATATAGATACCCATAGAAGCGAGATAGTTCCTCCCGGCACGCTTCATGTCGTCACTTACTTGCGAGGTCCACTCCGGCAAAAGACTGGCGTCCGGTTTTTCGATAAAGGACGTGATCACATTGTTTTCATCGGTTTTTAGGATGCCAAAAGAGGTGGCCTCTTTCGCCTTTACCGGGAGCGTGGCAATGGATATCTCTGCATTGCTCTCTATGTGTGCATCCAGCATTTTGGTAAAGTCCATTTGGTAGAGCTGATCGCCAGATAGAATGAGCGCATACTCAAAATCGTGGTTCAAAAAGTGGTGCATGCTCTGCCTGACCGCATCTGCCGTTCCCTGGAACCAGGTGGTGTTGTCCATTGTTTGTTCTGCAGCCAAAACATCCACAAATGCCGTGCTGAAAAAGCTGAAATGGTAAGTGTTTTTGATGTGCTTGTTGAGCGATGCCGAGTTGAATTGTGTCAGCACAAATATCCGCTTGATGTTTGAGTTGATACAATTGGAAATGGGGATGTCCACCAAACGGTATTTTCCCGCGATCGGCACGGCCGGTTTCGACCTTTTTTCTGTTAAAGGGTACAGTCGCGAACCCTGTCCGCCACCGAGAATTATTGAAATCACATTATCGTCGTACATAATTTATAGTTGTATGGATTGATATAGATTGATATAGGTTTTTGCAGAAGTGTCCCAAGAATGGTCTATCTGCATCATTAATCGGCGATTTTTCTTAAAATGGTCCTTGTATCCATAAAATGCAACGCCACGCCCCATGGCATGGACGACTTCATGGACCGTTGGCCCGGAGTGTCGTATGCCAAACCCATTTTCGCCTACATCGATTACTGTGTCCATAAGACCGCCCACACTGTTTACAACCGGAACGGTACCGTATCGGAGCGCATACATTTGGTTAAGCCCACAAGGTTCCACGCGTGAAGGCATCAGTAGAAAATCGGCTGCGGCATACAGGAGGTGCGAAAGTTTTTCGTTATAACCAATATAGTTGTTATAGTAACCCACATGGGCGTGTTTCAGGCTTTCCAATTGGTTCTCCACGCGGTTATCGCCCGAGCCGAGCATCAACACGCACAACTTTCTTGACCATAGAGCTTCTTCAAAAATGTAGGGGAGCAGATCGGCACCTTTTTCACCAACCAACCTGCCTATGAACACAAATAACGGCAACTCTGGATTAAGGCCAAATTGCTGGCAGACCCAAGCTTTGTTGGCCGCTTTGCCAGATTCAACGGATTTGATGGTGTAGTTTTTTTCAATGTAAGTATCCGTTTTGGGGTTCCACACTTCAGAATCGATACCGTTGAGAATGCCCACGCATTTGTGGCTTTCCGTCCGGAGCAGATGTTCCAGTCCATTGGCGGCATATTTTAGCTCATTCATATAACTTGGCGACACGGTCGTGACTTTCCAGGCACATTTGATGCCGGCAGCAAGTGGATTTACAAGCTTGTTCCAGTCCAGCAATCCCACTTTGCCAAAATCGAATGGCGGAATAAGGTGTACCAGGTCGTGGCTGAACCACCCTTGGTACTGGCCGTTGTGTATGGTAATGACCGATGGTGTTTGGCGCAACCGTTGATAGGCGTAGCACTGCGACATCATAAATGGAATGAGTCCAGTGTGGTGGTCGTGGCAATGCACGATGTCCGGCACTTTCTCGAGCTGCACGAGCCAGTTGAGAGCCGCTATCTGAAATGCCAAAAACCGCCCCGTATCATTACTTGAATATACATAATCCTTGTAAAGCAGATAAGGGACATCCACAAAATAGACATTAAACCCCAAATCGTTGTTTTTGAGAGTGAGGATGTTATAATCCATGGGCATGCCCAGTTGGAGCCTGCCCGAGTGGATCAGTTCAAACTCGTGGGTCCTTGTGTACTTGTTGTCATAAAAGGGCATGATGACACTACTGCTTTCGCCGAGTGCATTTTGGTATTTTGGCAATGCGCCCACAACGTCGCCCAGCCCACCAACCTTTGCGATGGGAAAACACTCGGCACTGATATGGTATATGGTCATTATTTAGTTTTAGTTCCGATTTAAAACTACAAAATATTTGACCATTTCATATTAAGATACCATAAATTTTTAAGAGAATTTTTATGAACTAATCATTCAGCTTCAAGACAGCCATAAAAGCTTCTTGTGGAATCTCGACGTTGCCCACTTGGCGCATGCGTTTCTTGCCTTTTTTCTGCTTTTCGAGCAATTTCCTTTTTCTGGAAATATCACCACCGTAACATTTGGCGGTTACGTCCTTGCGAAGTGCCTTGATGGTTTCCCTTGATATGATCTTTGCCCCAATTGCCGCTTGTATTGGGATGTCAAATTGCTGGCGGGGGATGAGTTCCTTGAGTTTTTCGCACATTTTTTTGCCTATGCTGTGTGCATTGTCGGCATGGATCAGAGCCGACAGGGCATCGACGGGTTGGGAGTTGAGAAGGATATCAACTTTTACCAGTTTGGACACCCGCATCCCGATGGGCGAATAATCAAACGAGGCGTAGCCTTTAGATACGGTTTTCAAACGGTCGTAAAAATCGAAGACAATTTCTGCCAGTGGCATGTCAAAAGTTAGCTCCACGCGCTCTGGTGTCAGATAGGTTTGGTTGTTGATAATACCGCGCTTGTCGATACAAAGCGTCATGATATTGCCCACAAAGTCTGATTTTGTGATGATTGATGCCTTGATATAAGGTTCTTCGACACGGTCCAATGAGGATGGGTCGGGAAGATCCGATGGGTTGTTGACAACAATGGGCGTATCAATATGCTTTTTAGTGAATGCATGGTATGATACGTTGGGTACCGTGGTAATGACGGTCATGTTAAACTCACGTTCCAACCGTTCTTGTATAATTTCCATGTGCAACATTCCCAAGAAACCACAACGGAAACCAAACCCGAGCGCCGCAGAACTTTCTGGCGTGAACACCAATGAGGCGTCGTTGAGCTGCAATTTTTCCATGGAAGCCCGAAGTTCTTCATAATCTTCGGTGTCAACGGGGTAAATACCCGCAAAAACCATCGGTTTGACGTCTTCAAATCCTTCTATGGCATTTTTGGTGGGTTCTTTTGCGTCGGTGATGGTATCGCCAACCTTTACTTCTTTGGCTTCCTTGATTCCGGTTATCAAATAACCCACATCTCCGGCTTTGATCTCTGGACGCGGAAACTGTTTTAGCTTTAATGTTCCCACTTCATCGGCATTGTATGTTTTGCCGGTGGCGATGAACTTTATGAGCTGGTTTTTTTTGATGGAACCATTGATGACCCTAAAATAGGTTTCAACACCCCTAAAAGGGTTGTAAACCGAATCAAATATCAAGGCTTGGAGCGGTTCGTCCACATTGCCTTTTGGGGCGGGAACCCTTTTAATGATGGCTTCAAGTATCGTTTCTACACCATAACCGGTCTTTCCGCTGGCATGGATTACTTCGGATGGGTCGCAGCCCAAAAGGTCAACAATGTCGTCCGTAACTTCTTCGGGTTTGGCGCTTGGCAGATCCACTTTGTTCAGGATTGGGATGATTTCCAGATCGTTTTCAAGGGCAAGGTATAAGTTGGAAATAGTTTGCGCCTGAATGCTTTGTGCTGCATCTACGATGAGCAGTGCGCCTTCGCATGCAGCAATGGAGCGGGATACTTCATAACTGAAATCGACGTGGCCGGGTGTATCGATGAGGTTCAGAATATAGGTTTCGCCCTCAAAGGTATATTCCATTTGGATGGCGTGCGATTTTATGGTGATGCCCCGTTCGCGTTCCAAGTCCATATTGTCCAGCAATTGGTCTTGTTTTTCGCGCTCGCTTACCGAGCCGGTAAAGTCCAGCAAGCGGTCCGCAAGGGTGCTTTTTCCGTGGTCAATATGCGCAATGATGCAAAAATTCCTGATGTTTTTCATAAACACGCCTGCTATAATCTTAATTTTTTTGCAAATATAACCGATTTATTAAGGTTTGGATATTTTATTTTAAAGCCAAAAACATTGAAAATTACGGAAAAACCGTAACAAAAAGTCAAACGCAATTTATATATTGCACATCCTAACAACGCATTTGCTATTTTCGTTCTGATGTATAAATATCTGATAGCTATACCGCTACTATTATTGTCTTTTTCCGGTTTTTCTCAAGAGCTATCATTGTCGGGATTTGTGGAAGATTATGAAAAGCAACCCATAATGTACGCCAATATACTGGTGTTGAGCACTGAGGACGAATCTGTTGTTAAAGGAGTTTCTTCAAACGATTTTGGTTTTTTTATTGTCAACGACCTTGAATTGGGCGAGTATTTGGTCAAGATCAGCTTTATTGGCTATAAAGAACAAACGGTTAGGATTACTCTGGACGAAAACAAGGATCTCGGGGTCCTCACACTTGAAGAAGCCTCGGAAGCACTTGACGAGGTCAATATTTTGGTCAAGAAGCCGACATTGAAAAAAGAGCCGGACCGATTGGTGTTTAATGTAGAGAGCACACCATTGGTTGAAGGCAACATGTTTCAACTGCTAAAAAGCACACCGGGCGTTTTGGTGGTCGACAACACCATTTTGGTAAAAAACACAGTGCCTTCCGTTTACATCAACAACAGAAAAGTGCAGTTGTCCAATGAAGAGCTGGTGCAACTTCTGGAAGGGTCATCGGCCAACAGCATCAAATCGGTAGAGGTCATTACCAATCCATCGGCAAAATATGATGCCGAAAGCGGCGTGGTCATCAACATTGTGATGTCCAAAAACTTAATTGCCGGCTATAACGGCAGCGTTTCCGGAAATTTCGAGCAGGGTGTTTTTCCGAGATACCAAGGCGGCATGAACCATTTTTTCAAATCGGACAAGGTTAACCTCTTTGCCAGTTATACCTATTCGCACAACAAGACCAACAGGAACGACGAAACGACCATCAACTATCTGAACCCAGACCAATCCATCGACCAGACCTGGAAATCGGACATCAACCGGAATACTTGGACCCAAACGCACAATATCGGCTTTAATTTTGATTACACCATTGATGACCAAAACACCTTGAGCCTTTCGTCAAACATGATGCTATTGCCGTATTTTCGGTACAAGATCGACAACGGCACCACTGTTTTTGATGATTCCGACAATCTTGATTTTTATTTTGGGTCCGATAATTTTTCGAGTGATAAAAAGTACAATCTGGGTTTTGACCTTGGGTATGTGCACCGTTTTAAGAACCAAGGCGGGCGGCTTTCGGTAGATGCCCATTATACAACCTATGATTATAACAGGAACCAAAACGTGCACAGCGACTATTATGACCAAAACGGTTCGTTCATGCAATCATCTTCCTTTAGAACCGACAGCGACCAAGAGAACCAAATTATTACAGGGAAGATCGATTATTTGTTGCCGTTTAAAGACGGCGGAACGCTTGAAGCGGGTGTCAAGGGCTCGGCCATTGAGAGCCGGAGCGGCATTTTGCAGTATGATATCGAAAACGGCGAAGAAACCCTCGACCCCAACAATACCAATGCGTTCGATTATGACGAAAGGGTTTTTGCCGGTTATTTGAATTATAGTAAAGATTGGGAAAAATTGAGCCTTGTGGCCGGGCTGCGTACGGAGCAGACCAACATCAAGGGCGTTTCGGTCTTGGATGATGTTACCAATAAGCAGGATTATCTGGAATGGTTTCCCACGGCGAGCATCAGCTATGCATTTTCGGACAACTTTACTTTGTATGGCAATTACAAACGCAGCATAGAACGGCCCGATTACCAAAGCCTTAATCCGTTTCGGTTTTTCTTGAACGATGTGACCATCGTTACCGGGAACCCTTCGTTACAACCCGTCTTTGCCAATCATTCTGTAATTGGCACTTCGCTTTTTGATTTTTTCACTTTTGAGGCCTATCACAAAACATCCAAAAACTTTTTGATAGATCGCCCGGTGCAGGACAATAGCGAGAACACATTGACCTACACACCAACCAACATCGAGAAATCAACGGAATTTGGGTTTGATTTTGTATTCAATTTTGAAATGGCAGCACGGTGGTCCGTATATTTTGTGACTTCGTTTTACCACACCGAAGACCGGGCAGTTTTTGATGGCATTGCAGTGAGCCAAAACCAGTGGTCCAATTATACCAGTTGGAGCAACGACCTGACGCTTTTAAAGGACAATAGCCTGTCGTTAAACTTTAACATTATCTATGCATCCAAAAACATTCAAGGTTTTACTGTCTCAAAAGACCTGCTTTTAACAGATTTGAGCCTTTCAAAAAGGATTCTTAAGAAAAAAGCCACAGTGTCACTGCAAGTGTCGGATATCCTTAACACACAAGATTTTAGGATGGCCAACAGATACCTCGACCAGCGTAGCGCAAATACCGTTGACCTCGACACACGGTATGTCAAGTTAGGGTTCCGGTACAAATTTGGCAATACGACTTTGGAGACCAACCAGCGCACCATCGACCAAGAGGAAACAGAACGTTTGGAGAAAAAAACGCTTTGATTTATAGCTTGTTATAAAAAATAGTTAATTTACCTATTGACCGGCACAGTGACAAACGATAACTCTGGGGAATTAACGATTTTAAAATTTACCGTCATGGCCACAACTTCCCGTACACCGAAAGAGCCGTTCATCAAATTAGATGATAAAGGTAAGGCCAGCATCCTCAACTACAACCTACCGCAAAGCACTTCATATAGTGCGACGGCGTTTTTGAGCCTCGACATTCCCAAAGCGTCCTTTAAACCGACCCCGACCTCAACCTTTTGGTCAGGATTACGGAATAAATCGATAGAAGAACTCGTACAGCTAATCCTTCAGGACATAAACACAAAGGGCACTGTCGGCATTTTTGAGAATATCAGCCTGATAGACCGGCCCAATGTGCTGTTCTTCGATCCGATACCCACTACAGAAATCGAACTTGGCAAGGCGGGAAAGGTTCTAAACGAAAAAACACAGCGGGTACAAACGCCAACGGAGTTCATGAACGACCAGTACGAGGTAACGGTTGTGACCACAACCCCGCAACCCACCAATCCCGGAATAATAACTACACCGACAAACCCTACCAACTCTGTGGTCATATCGCCAATGATGATTATCAGGGCTTATATACCCATCAACTATACCGCCCAGATGATCAAACAGGGCAAAAGGCCCGTTCTGGCAGCCAATACTTTTGGCACGGTCGTGCAGACCAATTATGTCAACATAGAGGATCCGGAAAACGAGAAACCCGAACTGATCATAGCGCTCGAACTAAAAATGTCGTCCTATTTGGGAAATTTAGGAGAATCAGAAACAGGTGGAACTGAAAAAGACAGAAAAAAATGGGACAGTATATATAATTATCTTATTAAGAGGAGAATAGGAAATAGATTTGTAGGAAAAATCAAAGTGTATTGATATGAACCCCAAACTTTTTATATTGTTCATTTTTGTTTTAGCCTGTTCACAACCAGAGGAATTCAGCATACCCGTCCAAATAGAAAATAACTCCCCGTTGGATGTTACGGGTTTTGAGAAGTTTTCCTGTAAAAATTATCTGCCTTATGATATTTACGCTAATCCTATTAGAGGCGTAAACGCTTTTGATAAAAACGCCATATTTATAAATGAACACCCAAGTGAATTTAAAGAGCGGTTGTTCAGTAAATTAACTGTAAGCACTAAAAACCACGACTCGTTATGGATAAATGTTGAAGTTTTTAGGATTCTTCATTCAGATACTTTAAGGATTGCAAATTTTGGAGGTAGAACAATATCTTTAAATGACCATGAAAACCAAATCAAAGACATAATGTGTGGTTTTCTGAACAAATAATGTACAAATGCTTCGCAGGGAATTTAGTTTATACTTAGTATCTGTTTTTGTCATGCTCTTAATGATATGGTCGGTTTTGAGTTTTTTATCATTGGGTTATGACGGAGGTACAGACCGATCGGATTTTGGAAGAAGTTGCTACAAGATGGCGAGCATTATAAATTTCTCAAGTATCTTTTGGCAAAAATTTTTTCCGTCGTTTATAGTGGTTGTTGTCTCTATATTTATCACATCAATCCTTGTTGCGAGTCTTATTTTATTAGTGAAAATAGTAATCCCAGACACCTTGAATAAAAAAAATGATGCTTTTGGCGGGCATAACGATATATCTTATGGAGGTGATGTCTATTTTTGGGAACTAAAATGAAACAATTCGTCATTTATATTTTGTAGTTGCTTCGGGCTAATCGTTTTGTTTTGCGCAGCAAGCACAAGGGCGGGATATATTATTTGAGAAAGTTTCGTCCAAACTGAAAAACGACGACAGATCGCTTATGGTGTTTGGAGCATTGTTCAATGCCTTACGTCCTTGACCAACAATCCAATGGCAAGCCCGCCGAATTCGTTTTGACATCAGTGCGACCCTGTACAATAAAGGAATCCCATTCGTAAGGCTCATCAAAGAAGAATCGATGAATGGTACATTTGAGAGAATGTACAAAAAAAAGAAGTCAACACAGCAAATCAAGTATCAAAAGAAATTACAAAAGGCTTGTAAGCAATTTTAAGAATTATAATACAGACAATGATTTGGGGGATACAGAGGAACAAAATGAATATTTTTTACAGTTCATAGAACTGTATTATATATTGCCAAATACAAAATAAAACTGATAAACAGATGAAAACCATCGCCTTCGGGGACCACAGCAAACCCGGATTTTCGTTATATTTAGTAAAGCTCGCTGCGAGGTCGCGAGGTCGCGAGGTCGCTGCAAAAGCCAAAAAAAACCCGGTTTTAAGAAACCACTTTAATCCTGCCACTCGGCCAAGAACAGATTGGTATCGTGGCCGCCGCCATTGTTCCTGTTGGAAGAAAACAAGAGTTTTTTGCCATCGTTTGAGAACACAGGAAACGCGTTGAACGTGTTACCGTAAGTAACTTTCTCAAGGTTTTTGCCATCGATATCTATCATATAGAGGTCAAAAGGAAACCCGTGCTCCGATTCAAAATTTGACGAAAACAGCACCCGCTTGCCATCGGGCAAAAAGAACGGGCTCCAATTGGCATTGCCCAGATCGGTCAGTTTGCGGAGGTCGCTACCATCGGCATTGCAAATGTACAGCTCCATATTTGTAGGCTGTACCAGACCTTCGCTCAAGAGTTGTTTGTACTCGTCGATTTCTTCTTTAGTTTTTGGCCTTGAGGAGCGGAAGATAATTTTGGTGCCATCGGGCGAGAAGAACGCACCGCCGTCGTAGCCGAGTTCAAAGGTAATCTGCCGTACATCACTGCCGTCAAGGTTCATCGTGTAAAGGTCGAGGTCGCCGTTGCGGTCGGAGGTAAAAACAATTTTATCGCCTTTGGGCGAAACGGTAGCCTCGGCATCGTAGCCTTTTTCATTGGTAAGTTGCGCCGTGATGTTGCCCTCAAGATCGGCCACAAAAATGTCGTAAGTATCATAGATGGGCCAAATATATTTGCCATCCTTTTTCATCGGTGTTTCGGGGCAGGCCTCGCCGCCCAAATGTGTGGAAGCATAAACAATGTGCTTGTTATCGGGCAGAAAATAGGAGCAAGTGGTCCTGCCTTTTCCGGTACTGACCATTTTGGGCATTTTGTCCTCAAAGGTATCATCGGCATCCATCACGAACATCTGGTCGCAAGCAACGCCCCATTTCTTGTAATTCGATTGAAAGACAATCTGTTTGTCGTCAAAGCTCCAATAGGCTTCCGCATTGTCGCCGCCAAAAGTTATTTGCTTGAGCGATTTGAAATGTTTTTCGCCGGGAAATATCAGACTGTTGTCGTTGGTCGTTTCCTGTTCGGTAACGATCGTATTGCTTGACTGTTTTTGGTTGCATGAAAATGCTGCAAACAATAATAAAAGGCAAATCACTTTCTTCATAATCGCAAATAATAGTATTTTTGTGCAAAATTAATGTTATGAGAGCTAAATTCATAATTGCAGGCACACTTTTATTGGCATTTTCTGCCTGCAAAGACAAATCAACCGATGAAATATCCCTGAAAGAGGACGCGACCATTTTGGCTTCCGATGATTTTATGGGAAGAGAAACAGGTACTGAAGGCGAACGCCTTGCGGCCGAGTATATTTCCAAACGCTTTAAGGATCTGGGCCTTTTGCCAAAAGGCAATAACGGGTATGTACAGACCTTTACCTTTAAGCCCAAAAAAGACCCTCACAGTGAGGCAACTTTTACCCAAGAAGCCGCAGACAGTACCGTAACCGGGACCAATATTTTGGGCTATATAGATAACCAGGCACCGTTTACCATTGTCATAGGGGCACACTACGACCACCTTGGCTATGGAGGCGAAAATTCCCTGTACAGAGACAGTATCAGGCAAATACACAATGGCGCCGACGACAATGCCAGCGGTGTAGCGGTACTTTTGAACCTTGCAAAAAAACTCAAAAACAACAACAGGGGCAACAATTATTTGTTCATGGCATTTTCTGGCGAAGAAATGGGGCTTTTGGGATCCAATTATTTTGTCAAAAACCCAACGGTGGATTTCTCGAAGATCAATTACATGATCAATATGGACATGGTGGGGCGCCTCAAGCAAGACAGTACTTTGGCCGTTTATGGCACCGGCACCTCGCCAAGGTTCAAACAAACGCTCAATGCCACCAACACGCGCTTCAAGCTTTTGCAAACAGAATCCGGGGTCGGGCCGTCTGACCATACGTCTTTTTACCTTAACGATATTCCCGTGCTTCATTTCTTTACCGGACAGCACGAAGATTACCATAAACCGGAGGATGATTCTGATAAGTTGAACTATGAAGGCATGCAGGACATCTCGGATTATATTTTTGAAGTAATTTCAGATTTGAACCACGCCGGAAAATTAGCCTTCAGAAAGACAAAAGACGAAAGCAAAGACACACCAAGCTTTAAAGTGACCTTGGGCGTCATCCCTGATTATATGTATGATGGCAAAGGGATGCGCATCGATGGCGTGAGCGAGGGCAAACCGGCACAGGCAGCAGGGCTTCAAAAGGGCGATGTTGTCGTGAAACTTGGCGACAGTGCCATAGTCGATATATATGCATATATGCGGGCACTATCGGTTTTCAAGCAGGGTGACAGCACACGCATAATTGTTGAAAGAAACGGAAAGCAAGTCGAGGCCGATCTGAAGTTTTAGACACTCCCGAAACACAAAGGGCTGCGCATCAATAATGCCAATGGTAAAAATAGGCGACATACAACTCCCGGACTTTCCGTTGCTTTTGGCGCCGATGGAGGATGTCAGCGACCCACCGTTTAGAAGATTGTGCAAACTGCATGGCGCCGATTTGATGTATTCGGAATTTATTTCTTCGGAAGGGTTGATTCGCGATGCGATCAAAAGCAAACAAAAACTCGATATTTTTGATTACGAACGCCCGGTTGGCATCCAGATTTTTGGTGGCGACGAAGAAGCCATGGAACTATCGGCAAAAATTGTGGATGCCGTACAGCCCGATCTGATAGATATCAATTTTGGCTGTCCCGTAAAAAAAGTGGTTTGCAAAGGTGCCGGTGCAGGAGTTTTGAAGGACATCGATTTGATGGTACGCCTGACCAAAGCCGTTATCAAGGGCACCAATCTTCCGGTAACTGTAAAAACACGTTTGGGATGGGACGAAAGTTCTATCAATATCGATGAGGTTGCCGAACGCCTCCAAGATATTGGGGTGCAAGCACTGACCATTCATGCGAGGACGAGGTCACAACTGTACAAGGGCCATTCCGATTGGTCACATATTGCAAGGGTAAAAAACAACCCACGGATTTCGATGCCCATTTTTGGTAATGGCGATATCGATTCGCCCCAAAAAGCACTGGAATATAAAAACAGGTTTGGGCTCGACGGCATGATGATAGGCCGGGCTGCCATTGGTTACCCATGGATTTTTAACGAAATCAAACATTTTTTTAAAACGGGCACACATCTGCCCGCCCCAACATTGGCCGATAGGGTGGAAGCTGCCCGTAGCCATTTGACATGGGCAATCGATTGGAAGGGTGAAAAATTGGGGGTTTTTGAGACCCGACGGCATTATACCAACTATTTTAAAGGTATTCCCAACTTTAAGGAATACCGCACGAAGATGGTTTCCAGCGACGACCCGTCAGATGTTTTTGAAACCTTTGACCAAGTGCTGCACGACTTTGCGGGGCATGGGGTTGTTTAAGGCTTCACCAAATTTTCATCAATTCTTGAGGCAGCCAGTTTTGAAGCTACGATTCCCAAAATAGAAATAGTGGCAAGAACGATAAACACATTGGCCACTTCAAAAGTTACAGGATAAGGCAAAGAGGTTGTGAGCATTACCAATGCAAACTGTTTTTGGAGCAACACCAAGGCAATCCCGAGAATGAGACCCGCAATGCCACCAAAAATGGTCATCAAACTGCCCTGAAAGAAAAAGATACGGCGTATGTCCTTGACGGTCGCCCCCAAATTGAAAAGTGTGTGCAATGACCTTTTTTTGTCCAATACCATCATGATCAAAGCTCCCACCACATTAAACAGCGCAATGATGATGATGAGCGTAAAAATAAGATAGACTACCAAATGCTCGGTGTTCAGCATTTTGTATAGGGCATCGTTCAATTGGGTTTTGTTTTTGATAGCCACAGTGTTTCCAAATATGTTTTCGATGGCTTTTCGGGTGTCATTTTCGTTGGCACCGGGAAGGCATTTTATTTCAATGGCGCTTACTGCATCTGTGTCAAACCCCAAAAGACGCCGGGCATTGGCGATATCTGTAAAAACGTAGGTGTTGTCGAGGTCTTCGTTGATTTGGAATATCCCGATGTTTACCGCCGAGATGGTGCTATAAGCATCCTTAATGGACGATATTTGCCCTTTTCCGGGTTTTGGAACATAAAGTTTTGGTGCTTTGCCATAGTCCAAAACACCAAAGGACAGGTTGTTTGCTATGCCCCAACCGGACACGATTTGTCCTGTATCTGCAGTGAACCATTGACCCATGACAACCATGGAGTCTATTTTGCTTACTTTCAAAAAGTTGTCATCCACCCCTTTGAGGGTAACCAATAGGTTCTTGTTCTCAAACTCGAGGATGGATCGGTCTTCGATAACTTTTGAAATTGCCGTAACCCCGTTTATATTGAGGAGCTCTCGGTAGTCTTTTTGCGATACGTTAAATGATTTTCCTTTGCTCGCCACAATTTTTAGGTCGGGATCCACAATCGACGAAAACCCAAGACTAAATGCTTTGAGCCCTCCAAAACCCGACAGTACAATAAACAATGCCGCTGCAGTGACCACAATGCCCGTTGCTGCAATGAGCGTCATGATATTGATGGCATTACTGCTGCTCTTTGTGAACAGGTAGCGCTTGCCTATGTAAAACGCGAAATCCAATTAAGCTTTTTTTCGTTTCTGCAAAAGGGAAGCGTCTTTTATGGGGTCTTCATCCCCTTTTAATGACTTTTCGATGCGGTCGATGTATTCCAATGAATCGTCAATAAAGAATTCCAATTGCGGCATACGTCTCAATTGGTTTTTGGTCCTCTGTGCCATTTCGTGACGTATCAGTGGCGTGTTAGATCGGATACCGACCAAAAGTTCTTTGGCGTCCTTGTTTGGGAAAATGCTTAAATACACCTTTGCAATGGAAAGGTCAACGGTCACCGAAACCTTGGTTACCGATATAATGACACCCTTCATCCCGCCTTTGGTTGCTGCGCCCTGAAGCACGTCCACAAGATCTTTTTGCAATACACCCGCTATTTTTTTCTGTCTGTTGCTTTCTTCCAATTCAAAAAGGTTTAATACGTTTAACAAAAGGCCATTGACCCATTCGGTCTTTTTACAAAAATAGTGCATATTTGAGAGCCCATTTAATATTTATACGATAAAATTGGATAAATAGTAAACAAGCTCTGAAGATTGTCTTATTTTTGAAAGAGCAAAAACACAGGCTATGGAAAAAATAGAACATATTGGGATTGCGGTCAATGATATTGAAGCCTCAAACACACTGTTTGCCACGCTTTTTGGCAAACAACATTACAAGATGGAGACCGTGGAAAGCGAGGGCGTATTGACTTCTTTTTTTGAATCGGGACCCAACAAGATAGAGCTGTTAACCCCCACCAACCCAGACAGTCCGATAGCCAAGTTTATTGCCAAACGCGGCGAGGGCATCCACCATGTAGCCTTTGCCGTTGCCGACATCCGATCGGAAATGGCGCGCTTGGAACAGGCGGGTTTTGTATTGCTCAACAAAGAGCCCAAAAAAGGCGCCGACAATAAGTGGGTGGCATTTCTGCACCCAAAAAGCACTAACGGCGTGCTGATAGAATTGTGTCAAGATGCCCCGCTTTAACCCGGGTCGAAGACGGAGAGTAAAAGCAGAAATAAAAATACTTGTAATAAACTAAAAATAATGGTAATATTGCAGCCTCAAAATTCATGTATCCCAAATTGCGGATTCTGACTTTTAATAGGTCCTATAGCTCAGTTGGTTAGAGCACCTGACTCATAATCAGGTGGTCCCTGGTTCGAGCCCAGGTGGGACCACAGATTAAATTAGCCACTTGCAGGAATGTAAGTGGTTTTTGTTTTTGCCCTATCGGGCATTGATTTGTTGCCAATTATGGTTGTTGTTTTAAACAAAACACCCATAACGGCAACAGGCATTGGGTTGCCAGAACACCATAAGGTTTGGAATTGTTGAAAAGTAAAATGACCCCCAATGGGATGTTACGTTATTAAACGGATCAAAAAGGATGAATTTTGAGAATTAGCAAGAGCCAGATGGATACTTTGGTTGAAAAAATTTTGAGCAATGTGGGGCAGTGGAACGATACTCACAAAATAATTGAAATTCCGAGGGCGGAAGAAGCATTGATACGCAAAGAGGTTACACGACATTTAAAATTTTAGACTTCTTAAGTGCATGTCAAAACTCTTTAGCTATATCTTTCCGGTAACCAAAAAAGTACAGTCAGATTATAACGGAATCTTGGAAATCACGTGGTACAATGGCAAAAAGCACCTCGACGCACCCAATGCCAATTATTCCTACGGAAACCTTCAGAAAGTATTGAAGTCCGGGCTTCAAAAAATTGACTTAACCAATGTAAAGCATGTTTTGCTCTTGGGTCTTGGTGGCGGAAGCGTAATCGAAACTTTACGTTGTGATTTTCAATGCAATGCTTTTGTAACTGCCATAGAGCTTGACCATAAAATCATCGAGATTGCCAAAACCGAATTCGGATGGGCCAACGACCCAAATCTTACCATGGTTTGCGAAGACGCCTATACATTCATCAAAGGGCACAAAGACCTTTATGACCTTGTGATTGTCGATTTGTTTATAGATACCAAAGTGCCCGACAAGTTTCTGGAGCCTGCATTTTGGGAAGATGTCATCAAAGTACTTTCCATTGGCGGTACTTTGCTCTTTAACGCTTCCATGGAGCAAAACGACCGCATCAAGATAGCTGCCATAATGGGTCAATTGGAGCAAAACAGCCTCAACCTGCAGCTTTTGGAAAATGTGCTGGGCATCAACACCTTGGTTTTGGCCAAAAAACCCGAAAGATGATAACTTAAAATTTGTATCTTGTGTCACTAACCGTATAAACTTGATGCCTATGGAACGGTCTTGTTTGGAATGTGGCGAGAAAATCGTTGGGCGGGCTGATAAAAAGTTCTGTGATGATGCATGCCGCAATGCCTATAACAACACGATCAATAAAGACAGCACCAACCTCATCCGAAATACGCACAACAGGCTCCGCAAAAATTACAGAATCCTAGAAATGCTTAATCCCGGAGGAAAAACCACGGTTCCCAAAACAAAACTTGTGGAACAGGGGTTTGATTTCAACCACATCACGAGCATTTACACCACAAAAGCGGGCGTGGCATATTATTTTGTTTATAATCAGGGCTATTTGCCCATTGACGGCGGTTATTACACCTTGGTAAAAAGGGAAATGCGTTGATGGTTGCCTGCGGAATCGATGTTTTTTTTACGGTCAAAGCAAGTTGTTGTTTTCCCCAATGTACTGTTGCACAGTTTTTTTTATTATTTTTATACGTACAACCAAAAAACCAACCGTCATGCTCAAAAAGTCCATTGCTCTTTTGCTCATCCTCATTGCAGTTTATTGGAGCTTTTCCGCACTATTGCCCCAAAGGATATCCGACAATAGTACACCTAAAACCAAATTTTCTACAGAGCGCGCACTTGTACACCTCAAAAAAATATCAGAACACCCTCACTTTGTAGGCTCGGAAAACCATGCTGTTGTCAAGGATTATCTTGTTTCCGAACTCAAAAAAATGGGTTTAGAGGTCCAGATTCAGGAGGGTAACACGCTGACCGACTGGGGTACTTTCGTTAAGCCGGTAAATATCTTGGCACGGTTACAAGGTACGGACAATTCAAAAGCTCTTATGTTGCTGTCCCATTACGACAGCAATCCCCATTCGTCATATGGGGCCAGTGATGCGGGTTCTGGTGTAGTGACCATATTGGAAGGCTTGAGAGCGTTTTTGGCCGAAAACAAAAAGCCGAAAAACGACCTCATCATCCTGTTCACCGATGCCGAAGAACTTGGCCTCAATGGCGCTTCGCTGTTTGTTAACGATCATCCTTGGGCAAAAGATGTAGGGCTGGTGCTCAATTTTGAGGCGCGAGGTAGCGGCGGGCCAAGCTATATGTTGATAGAAACCAATGGTGGCAATAAAAAGCTTGTAGAAGGTTTTATAAAAGCCAATCCCGACTATCCTGTCGCCAACTCGTTGGTTTACAGCATTTATAAAATGTTGCCCAACGATACCGACCTGACCCGTTTTCGCGAAGATGGCAATATAGACGGATTGAATTTTGCCTTTATTGACGACCATTTTGATTACCATACAGCGTTGGATACATATGAACGTCTCGATCGCAACACCCTGGAACATCAAGGCAGTTATCTGATGCCGTTGTTGGCCTATTTTTCAGATGCCAATCTCAACAACCTCAAAAGTTCTGAAGACTACGTGTATTTTAATGTGCCATTGTTCAAGATCGTGAGCTATCCTTTTTCGTGGATTTTGCCAATGCTGCTTCTTGCCATAGCTTTTTTCATCGCGCTTGTGTTTTATGGTATCAGCAAGCGCACATTGGATTCAAAGGAAATGGCCAAGGCCTTTCTGCCCGGCATTGCCGCGGTGGCCATCAATGGCGCCGTGGGGTATTTTGGTTGGAAAGTACTTTGCGCCATCTACCCCCAATATGGCGAAATGCTGCACGGATTTACCTATAACGGCTATGCCTATATCTGGGCATTCAGCCTCTTTTCCATGGGCGTGTGCATGTGGCTTTACGCCAAGGTTTACAAACCCGAAAACACAGCAAGCCTCGCCGTTCCCCCTCTGTTTGTCTGGTTGTTGCTCTGTGCGTTTTTGGCCTTTAAATTAAAAGGCGCCAGCTTCTTTATCATCCCTGTATATTTTGGATTGATAAGTCTTTTTGTTTTGGTCAGGCAAAAGCGCCCCAACATCATTCTGTTGGCGCTGTTGCTGTTTCCGGTGCTGACCATAATGGCACCATTTGTAAAAATGTTTCCCGTGGGTCTTGGGCTGAAAATGCTCGTAGCCTCTACGCTTACGGTGTCGTTGATATTTGCGTTGTGCATTACGGTGTTCGGGTTTTCGAGGTATAAGACACGGTGGTCGTACATCTTGTTTGCCACTTCTATAGTTTTTTTGGTCCTTGCACATTTCAAATCGGGATTTGCCGATGAAAGGCCCAAACCCAACAGCCTGGTGTATGTATATGATGCCGATAAAGACGCCGCTGTCTGGGCCACGTACGACAACATCCTCGACCACTGGACCAAGGCTTACCTTACCGATAATCCCGATGAAGCAGCCGAATTTTTGAACGAAACCTTTGGCAGCAAGTACAACACAAAATTCACTTTTAGCAAAAAAACCACCATCAAACCCCTAAAACTCGATTATATTGACCGCCAAAAGGACACGGTAATTGATGGCATCAGGCATATAAAACTGTTCATTTCACCACAACGACAGGTACACCGCATGGAATTTTTTGCAGACACCACATATAGGTTCCTTTCTTTCCATCTCAACGGTATGGAAGTGCGTCCGCCCCACGGCGCACAGACCGCGTTCTCGGGACGGCAACACAACAAACTGTTTACATACTACGTTTCGCCCAAAGTACAGCACCTCGAAATGGAATTTAGCATTCCTGCCGACCAATCCACAGAACTACTGATGTACACCGCATCCAACGATATGCTCAACAATACACTGTTTGATGTGCCAAAACGCCCCAAGACCATGATACCAAAACCCTTTGTGCTGAATGATGCGGTTATTGAACGGAAAACGATACGGATTGAGTAGTTTATGGCACGAGTAAGGCAACGTGTGCGCCTGACAAACAACAGGTTATAAAAAAATAAATCTTTGAGATTACCAAAAAAATCATATATTCCCAAAAAAAACACAGAATAACCCTGTGTTTTTGTTTTCCAAGATTGTGTGGAAAAACCATTGACATTTTGTGAAAAGCCTATTAAGATAGAAACAAAGAAAACCTTAACAATTAAATATATATTATGAAACAATTATTACTTTTTGCAGTTATGCCTGTTTTGGATAACGCTAATTTGAAATTTTGGCTTTGAGGTTTCAGAAATGAATGGCTTGGTGATATGTTAGAACCCCCAAATACCCAACCCCCGATTTTTTTATGTTTTTTTTATAGGTTTGGACTGCGATACTTAATTATTTTTGCAGAAATGCCACTCCATGAACTCCATTCTTTTGGTAGAAGACGACATCCCTTTTTCACAAATGCTGCAACGCTTTTTGGAGCGGCAGTCGCATAAGGTCAGTTCATGCCACAACATCGAGGGTGCAAAACAAAAACTTAAAAACGCCACATTCGACCTTGTTTTTACCGATTTGAGGTTGCCAGATGGTGACGGCATCCAACTTCTGAACGACATCAAGGCAAAGCACAATGACCTTCCCGTGGTACTAATGACGGGCTATGCCGATGTTTCAACGGCGGTCAAGGCCATGAAGCAGGGCGCATTTGATTATATTTCAAAACCCTTTAACCAAGAAGAGGTTTTACAGGTGGTCAACAATGCCCTACACGTTAAGACCGTACCGCAAAACAACAAAACCAAAGCCACCGAACCAGACCCAATAGATGATTTTGTGCCGGGCATCAGTACCGCATCAAAAGCGCTTCAGGAGTACATCAACTTGGTTGGGCCTACCAATATGTCCGTGCTGATTTCCGGAGATAGCGGTACCGGAAAGGAGGTTGTGGCAAAGTCCATTCACCTTAAAAGTTCGCGCAGCCAACAGCCTTTTATCGCCGTTGATTGTGGTGCTATCCCCAAGGAGATTGCTTCAAGTGAGTTTTTTGGTCATAAAAAAGGTGCTTTTACCGGAGCTATCAGTGACAAAATGGGCCATTTTGAGGCAGCCAACCATGGCACCCTTTTTTTGGACGAGGTTGGGAACCTCTCTTACGAAAACCAGATACAGTTGTTGCGCGCACTTCAGGAACGGCGCATCAAACCCATAGGCAGTAACGAAGAAATTGCCGTGGACATCCGCCTTATTGCTGCAACTAACGAAGATCTGGCAAAAGCTGTCGAAAACGGCGATTTTAGGGAAGACCTCTACCACCGTCTCAACGAGTTTTCCATAAAAGTACCAAGCCTTTACCAGCGGCACGACGACCTCATTCTCTATGCCGATTTTTTTCTGGAGCAAGCCAATAAGCAATTGAACAAAGCGGTCATTGGGTTTTCGCCCGAGGTCTTGCGGATTTTTCAGGAGTATGCATGGCCGGGAAATTTGAGGGAATTGTCCAACGTCATCAAGCGTGCCACCTTGCTCACCCAAGGCGAGGTCATCCAAAAAGAGTCCTTGCCCGTGGAATTGCGGTCAAAATCGGCCATCCAAAACACTTCGGATTTTAGCATAAAAGGCAACGAGAAAGAACTTATCGTAAAAGTGTTGTCAGAGACCGACAACAACAAGACCAAGGCTGCCAAACTCCTCAATTTTTCGAGAAAAACACTCTACAACAAACTTAAAGAGTACGGTCTCGATTGAGGTGTTTTTCGAGGGTTACGCAAAGCATTTTCAATCTGGTTTCAAACGTATCAAAATCGTTGTTGTCGATGGTTTCAGTTTTCTCAAATTTTTCCAGAAACGGTACAACCGAATTGATTTCCAATTGTTTGAACATTCCCAACATACGATGGCTCAAATCGTTGATGGTTTTTATATCGCCGATTTTTTTGGCGTTTTTCATCTGTACGATATTGGCTTTGGTATCGGCCAAAAATGTCATTAAGATACTATGCATGGCTTCCGGGTCATCATCGAGAAACCCTGAAATGGATGACGTGTCGAACAGTTCCGTTTTTTCTATATCAGCCAAATTTTTTTGTGTGCCGGACGCTTTGGCCTTTGGGAACAGCTGCGTGATGGCATCCAATAATTTATCGGGACCAAAAGGTTTGAACACCACGGTTGCAAATCCACTTTCTTTATAGTGGGCCGCCTTCATTTCTGTACGTCCCGTAACGGCTATGATGGGTTGGCCTTTATAGTCGGGCAGGTTCTTGACCATTTCCATAAAGTGGAACCCGTTCATTTTAGGGAGTTGTATATCGGTAATGATAAAATCGTAAGTCAGGCCTTTCAAACCTTCCAGAGCTGTTTTGCCATTTTCAAAAACATGGGAAGCAATACCTTTCTGCCGAAGTACTTCGGTGATGAGTTGCCGCAACGAAGCATCGTCGTCCACAACCACCGCCATTAAAGGCATTAGGTCGCTTTTGGTCGGAACGGGCGCAATGATTTCTTGGTTTTCGGAAAACCGTATTGGTATTATCACTTCAAAAGTACTGCCCTTGCCAGGGCTACTCTGTAAGGTTAAGGTCCCGTTGAGCAAACCAACCAATTTTTTTGTGATGGCCAGACCCAACCCAAAACCATGGGCTTTTTGACCCTCGTCTTTGTGAACTTGTGTAAATTCGTTAAAAATTTCTTCTTGCTTTTCGGTACTGATGCCTATACCTGTGTCTGTCACGGTAATGTGGGCAAATGTTTGCGCACCTCCGTTAGATAATTTTGAGCTGATCGTGATGTTTCCTTTCTGGGTAAACTTAAAGGCATTGCCCACAAGGTTGTGCAATATCTGACGAATCCTGAATGGGTCGCTCAAAATGATTTTGTTGAATTTCGGGTCAAAAACCATAACCATTTTTATGGGTTTTTCCAAATGTACAGCTTTGAGACTTTCGCAAGTCTCTTTCATCAAAGCATTGAGGTCAAATGGTTTGTCTTCTATTTCGATTTTTCCGCCTTCGAGTTTGGAAAATTCCAAAAGCCCCTCGACAAGTTGTGCCATATATTTTGAAGCACTTTGAATGTGTTTCAGGTAGTTGCTGTTTTTTGAGGAATGTTCTGATTTTTGTAGCAGCTCGCTGTACCCCGAAATGGTGCTCAAAGGAGAACGGAGGTCGTGGCTTACCATATGCATTAGCTGTTCCCTGCTTTTGAGAAGCGACGAAGTGTATTCGTTTGACTTTTCAAGTTGCTTACGGTAACGCTGCGTTTTCCAAAAGTCATTCAAAATCAATATAGAAAATAACACGACCAATACAAAAGCCGCTATAGCTGCAAAGGACAGGATGTTGATACTGCGGTTTAGGATGTCGTTGCGCTTCTCGTGGAGGCTCTGTGTATATGCCTGCATTTCGGACTCTAAATTCTTGAGCAGGTTGCGGAGCTGCCGACTGGTCTGCAAGTCATTTTCGATAAGTTCGCGCTCTTTGATGAGTTGTGATGTGCGCTGGTAGGTTATTTCACCCTGCACTTGCCGCAACAAGGCTTTTGAAGCCGTGACGATAGAATCTATCTGCTTTTGCCCTACCGGTTTTATGGAGTCTTTGGCATTAAGCTCGTTGGATATTTTTATGAATTCCAAAAGGATGTTTTTGGTCTTTGGGGTAAGCGTTTCTGGATTCACGACGTAGTCTTCAAGCCTCAATTTGCCAAGAATAGGGTCAATGCTGTTGAGCTTTTCTATGGTTTTTTTGATGGATGCTTCGGTGGCATTATCGTTCTTGATTGCCATTAACTCCACGAGTGTTTCCCTTTTTTTTGCGAATACCATTTTGATGCTGTCCAGAAGGTCTCTCTGGTAATCGTTATTTACCCAAATGCCCAGCGAATCAATGGTTTTCAGAAGTGTTTCGTTTTGTTGCACATAGCTGTCAAATTCTTCTTTCGAATTGCGTTGTATTACTGCGCGGGCAAGACTTTCGTTTTCATAAATATCGGCAATAATACCACCGATTCGTATGACCTTGTTGCGGTCGGTAAGGTCTTCATTTTGAACACTGGTAAAGGTGCGAAGTTCCGAAAAAACCACCCCTACGGCAGTGGATGCCAGCACACCCAAAATGATGTAGCCGACCAAAACTTTTAAGGTTATTTTTCTGTTGGATGATTCCATAAATTTGGGTAGCATAAGTGAAAGATAAAAAATGTTGCGGTATTTAGCGTCATAGTTGATGGATTTTTTTGAGGCAAGCGATAGGAGGCAGGAGAGTGTAGCACCTATCTGTTTGATGAAAACCAATCGTGATTGAAGCATATCTTCTTACACTTGTGGCAATTGTTGCAATCATCAATCAAAAATCGTAAATCGTAAATTTGTTTATGTGTATCTTTGCTCCTATAGCATTGTTTTAATCCCGATTTATGAAATTTTTTTTCTGTTTTGTATGTGTGTTTTTATTGTTTGGTTGTAACCCAAAAGAAAGTGGCACAGATGTTAAGGCGCGGGAAGAACATCAGGATCCCAATAAAATCACGGCAAAGGACATCGAAATGCTCAACGTTACCGAATATGTGTTGAGCTCCGCAGCCAGAGACGCTGTCTCGGAGTGGCAACGATATCGAGAATTGATGGTACAGATGGAGTATCTTAAAAAAGCCGATCTTGCTTTTTTTGATGGGAAAAACGAATTGTTGATAGGTTTTTTGAACGACCTCAAAAAGGATACCCCAAAAAATCTGGACATACCTGCCGTAAAAGAACGCTTGATTGTTCTTGAAACCAAAATATTAAAATTTCACGGCACACTGAAATTACAGCGCAGGAACAAAAATGAGATCTTGGGCAATATCAAAGAAATTCTGGTTGCACTGTCGAACCTCCAGTTGCAAATCAACAAAAAATTTGAATTTGAGTCGCAAACAATTATCCATCCGTAGCGCACCCGAACATTCTTAATTTTTTGTTAATAAAAAAAGCAAAAAAAAGTGGCACTGCAATAAATCATTAATTTTAGGCGCCTTCATTTTCCAAAAATAAAATGAAGGTTTTTTATAAACCACAACAAAATGAAAACAAACAATTTAAAACAGTTTTTGGCGCTTACTTGCGTTGCTTTCTCCAGCCTTTTGGCTTGTAAAGATGATTCCAAAAAAGAATTGGGTTCTAATGAAAAAATCGTTCCGGGGATCGAACTGGAACACATGGATACAACTGTAAGCCCCAAGGTCGATTTTTACAAATACGTAAACGGCAACTGGGACAAGAACAATACCATTCCCGACGATGAATCCGTTTGGGGCGGATTTAGCGTTTTGAGAAAAACGACCCGTCAGGACGTGATGGACATCGTCAAGAAAGCACAGGAACAAAACACCTATGCAGAAGGTACCGACCAGAAGAAAGCACTTTTGATTTTTGAAACAAACCTCGACACAGTTGCCCGCGATCAAGCAGGTGTTGCGCCCCTGAAGCCATATCTCGACAAGATAGACAACATCAAAAACGTTCAAGAATTTTTGGAAGTCATTGCACAAAATGCGCCAATGGCCATGGCATCACCACTCATAGGTTTTGCTGTGTTTGCTGATTTGAACAACAGTAAGATGAATGCAACGTATGTATCGCCGGGAGGTCTTGGACTGCCAGAGCGTGACTATTATTTGGAACAGGACCAAAAAACTAAAGAGATACGCTCCAAATATATCGACCACATAGTAAGAATGTACAGATTTATCGGTATAGACGAAGCGCAAGCAAGAAAAGAAGCCCAAACCATATTGGCGCTTGAGACCAAATTGGCAGCTGCAAAATTGGATAAAGTAGAAAGTCGCGACACCCGAAAGATGAACAACCCAAAAAGTTTTACCGAACTTCAAGCCATGTCGCCCACTATCAATTGGAACAAATACACGACCGATCTGGGCATTGAAAAAACCATCGACACCGTCATCGTGCTACAACCCAAGCACATACAAACGGTCAATGCAATCCTGAGGACAACCCCTATCGAAGATCTAAAATCATTGTTGCGCTGGGCAACGGTCAACTCCGTTGCGAGCATGCTGACAACAGAAATGGAGAAGGCCAATTGGGACTTTTACAGCAAAACATTGAACGGAGACATTAAACAAAAACCTGCCGATGAACGCGCATTGCAGGTAGTAAACGGCACCATTGGCGAAGCCATTGGCAAAGTCTATGTTGATGCCAAATTTCCACCACAGGCAAAGGCAAAAGCCGAAGAGATGATCCAAAACGTTATCGAAGCATTTCAGGTACGCATCAAATCGCTTGAGTGGATGTCAGAAGAAACCAAAGAAAAAGCCAAAGAAAAGCTCAATAAATTTACCGTTAAGATAGGCTATCCCGACCAATGGAAAGACTATTCAAAACTTGAGGTAAAGACCGGTAACAGTTATTTTGAAAACATGTTGGCTCTTGAAGAATGGGAACGCCAAAAAGCCTATTCAAAAATAAACGAGCCCGTTGATAAAAAAGAATGGGGCATGTCACCACAAACGGTCAATGCTTATTTCAACCCATTGAATAACGAGATTGTTTTTCCTGCGGCAATCCTACAACCGCCTTTTTACAATTACCAGGCCGATGATGCCGTAAACTATGGCGGTATTGGCGCGGTAATAGGTCATGAAATCTCCCATGCATTCGACGATTCCGGAGCGCGCTTTGATGCCGATGGCAACCTCAAAAACTGGTGGACAGACCACGACCTCGAAGAGTTTACTAAACGTGGCGATCTGCTTGCCGCCCAATACAGCGATATTGAGGTGGCGGACAGTCTTTACATTAACGGTAAGTTTACCCTCGGTGAAAACATAGGCGACCTTGGCGGAGTACTGGCCGCCTACGACGGACTTCAGCAAAGTTTTAAAAAGCATGGTCGCCCCGAGAACATCGATGGCTTTACGCCCGAGCAAAGGTTCTTTATGAGCTGGACAACCATCTGGAGAACATTGATGCGCGATGAGGCATTGCGCACCCGCATCAAGACTGATCCACACTCTCCGGGCATGTACCGTGCCACGCAGCCACTCAAAAACGTGGATGCGTTCTATGAAGCGTTTGATATCAAGGAAGGCGACCCCATGTACCTCGCCCCGGATAGTAGGGTCAGGATTTGGTAATTATAAACCGGGCATTATAAAATGTAAAACTGTTTAATGTATTAGTGAATGTATGTTGGATTTTTTGGATTATTCATGATAAAAAACACCATATACAGCATTCAAATATTTCATTATAGCGGTCCAATTATCAGAATATTTGTAAATACAACAGAACAAAAATAACAACCAACCCAATGGCATACAACAACATCCTATCAGAAAACCAAAACGGTATTACAACCATTACCATCAACCGACCCGCAAAACTCAACGCATTGAACAAAGACACCATTCAGGAACTGCACGAAGCGTTTGATGCTGCAAATAACGACACAAAAACCAAAGTGATTATCGTGACCGGCAGCGGCGAAAAAGCCTTTGTTGCCGGTGCTGACATTAGCGAATTTGCCGATTTTGATGTGGAAAATGGCGGAAAGCTTGCCGCACAAGGCCAGGCGTTGTTGTTTGATTTTGTCGAAAATTTAAGTACGCCTGTCATTGCCGCCGTTAACGGTTTTGCACTTGGAGGCGGACTCGAATTGGCAATGGCCTGCCACTTTAGGGTAGCAAGCAATAATGCAAAAGTAGGCTTGCCCGAAGTATCACTGGGTGTCATTCCCGGTTATGGAGGCACACAACGCTTACCCCAGTTGGTGGGAAAAGGGCGAGCAATGGAAATGATTATGACCGCCGGAATGATTGATGCCAACACCGCTTTAAGTTTCGGATTGCTCAACCACGTTGTATCCCAAGAAGAACTGTTGCCGTTTTGCGAAAGCATAGCCGCCAAAATCATGCGCAATTCGCCGGTGGCGATAAGTGCCGCCATAAAAGCGGTTAACGCCAATTTTAAAGACGGGGTTGACGGTTATAAAGTAGAAATTGAGCAGTTTGGCAACTGTTTTGGTACCGAAGATTTTACCGAAGGCACAACGGCGTTTTTGGACAAGCGCAAAGCCGAATTTCCCGGTAAGTAACAGAAACTTCCTACATTAGTTGTTCAAAAACAAATGCGTTATTAACAACGGCGAAAGTGATATTTAGGTAATTTTAGGGACTTGGTATAGCAAATCCTTTTGAATTACTTAATCATGTCAAACCAAAATCCCGCCATAAAAGGTCGTGGAGCGCAGCTCAACACACCCAACCGATTTTTTGAATTGCGTCACGAAATGCGCGATGATTTTCTGGAATATTGCAACAAAGAAGGCGAAGAAGCCGACAAAAACAGAACCCTTTTTTTGGAAGTTTTTCCCAAAACCATTGTCAACAAAGTTGAAAGCCCAGATGTTGGCATGGGCTATTCCATGAACATGTACCAAGGCTGCGAGCACGGTTGTGTCTATTGTTACGCCAGAAACTCACACGAGTATTGGGGTTATAGCGCCGGGCTCGATTTTGAACGTCGTATTCTGGTAAAGAAAAACGCACCGGCATTATTGGAAGAACAGCTCAAGAAAAAAAGCTGGCGTGCATTTCCCATAGTAATGTCGGGCAATACCGATTGCTACCAACCCGCCGAACAGCAATTTAAAATCACAAGAGCTTGCCTTGAAGTCTTTTTAAAATACAAGCATCCCGTAGGAATCATCACCAAAAACGCCTTGATACTTCGTGATTTGGATATTTTAAAGGAACTTGCCAAAGACAATTTGATAAGCACCAATATTTCCATTACTTCATTGTCCGAAACCACGCGGCGTGTGTTGGAACCAAGAACAGCAACCATTAAAAAACGTTTGGAGACCGTTAAAACCCTATCAGAAAACGGGATTCCGGTAAATGTGATGCTCGCGCCCATCATCCCTTCCATTAACAGCCACGAGATTTTGCCTTTGGCAAAAACCGTTTCGGAGCACGGCGCATTCTCCATAGCGCATACAGTGGTACGGCTTAACGGCGCCATAGGCCATTTGTTTACCGACTGGATAAAGAAAACCATGCCCGACCGTGCCGATAAAGTGCTGCACCAGATAGAAAGCTGCCACGGCGGTACGCTCAATGAAAGCCGTTATGGCGTTAGGATGCGCGGCGAAGGCAAAATAGCCGAGCAAATCAATATGATGATGGCGCTTGCTCGAAAGAAATACTTTGCCGACAAAAAAATGCCAAAACTCAACACCACATTGCACGAGCAGTTTAAAGATGGGCAATTGAAATTGTTTTAAATTTCAATCTAATTGAAAGCCGCACCGATATTGGCGCATTGTGTGAAGTTTTTGTGGTTTTTTAACGGATAAAGTATTGTAATATAACTCCGGGAAATGGGTCAATTACCGGTATTGGTGCACAAAAGAACAACAAGAAATCAATTTTATAGTAAAAATCGAAGGGCAACACATGGCGCATGAATTAAAGTGTAATCTGCAGGCGAAACCAAAACCCGAAAACCGGTTTTTGACTGCATATCCCAACAATATTTTTAAAACCATTTATCCCTGCACTATTGAAGATTTTATTCTTTAGCGCACTTTCCTAATCCAAATTCCCTCACCGTTCACCGCGCCATTCAGCATAAAATTGGTCGAGGTAGGCGAGCATGAATTGGTGGCGTTGTTGTGCAATTTGCTTCCCGGTTTGGGTATTCATACGGTCTTTGAGCAACAGCAGTTTTTCATAAAAATGGTTGATGGTCGGTGCGGTTGAAGCTTTGTATTCCTCTTTGGTCATGTTGAGGTTTGGCGGTATATCGGGATTGTAAATACCCCGGTTTTTATAACCGCCGTAATTGAATGTGCGGGCAATCCCGATGGCACCTATGGCATCGAGCCTGTCGGCATCTTGCACTACATCCAATTCCGGCGACCTGAATTTTTGAACCTCATTGCCACCTTTAAACGAGATATTTTCAATGATGTTTACAACGTGAGCAATGGTTTCGGGCGCAACGTTGATGCTTTGCAAAAAAGCCGATGCTTTTTTTGGGCCAATGGTTTCGTCGCCACCATGAAACTTGCTGTCTGCAATATCGTGAAACAAAGCACCAAGCTGTACCACAAGCATGTCAACAGCTTCATTTTTAGCGATAAGAGTAGCGCTATTATACACACGCAAAGTGTGAAACCAGTCGTGTCCACCTTCGGCATTGTGGAGCTCTTGCTTTACAAAGGCGATGGTTTTAGATAGGATTATGTCAGTTGTCAATGCCGTTGTGTTTTTATCAAAAGTAGTAAAAATTCTGCGATGTCATTGGACCGCGAAGCAAGTGCTCAAAGTTTGGCCATTCCTAATTTATTCCTAAATCAAATACTAATATTGTCCTCCAAAATAATTATTTTCGGGCATGAAAATTCTGATTATAGAAGACGAACCGGCACTTCTCGAAACATTACGGCACTTTCTTGAAAAAGAAAAATACATCATCGAGACAGCCAATGATTATTTTTCGGGCATCGAAAAAGTTGGAACGTATGATTATGACTGCATTCTTTTGGATATTATGTTGCCCAACGGAAACGGTATCGACATTCTGAAAGAAATCAGAAAATCAGGCAAAAAAGATTCGGTGATCATACTTTCTGCCAAAGGTTCGGTTGAAGATAAGATTTTGGGATTGGATTTTGGGGCCGATGATTATTTGGCCAAACCGTTCAATCTTATGGAGCTTCATTCCCGAATCAAATCGGCAATACGAAGAAAGAACCAGGATGGAGAAAAATTCGTCAGCTATAAAAATGTGAAACTCTATCCCGAAGAACGAAAAATCTTGGTTGATGGCACCGAACTTTCGTTAAACCGAAAAGAGTTTGACCTGTTGTATTATTTTATGATTCGTCCCGAAAAAATATTACAGAAAACATCCCTTGCAGAATCGGTTTGGGGAGATAACATTGACCAATCTGACAGTCTGGACTTCATTTATTCACAAATAAAAAACTTGCGCAAAAAACTCAAAGACAATAATGCCGAAATTGATTTTCAGGCTGTTTACGGAGTGGGATATAAATTGGTATGAGCGTTTCACTAAAAAATTACACATTAAAATATTTGGCGGTTGCCCTTTTGGTGATAATTGCAGTTTGGGCAACATTGTTTTATGCGTTCATTCGGGAAGAACTCTATGACAACACCGATGACGGACTAAAAAACCTTAAAATACAAATCATACGCGAAGCTTACATAAACCCCGACATACTGCAAATCAAAGAGTTCGATTTTAATCAATTCCGGATCCGTCAAATTAGCGAGGAAGAATACAAGAACGGCAACTTTTTCAGAAACGAAAATTTCTATATGGAATATGATGATGATTATGAACCATATCGGGTACTTGAAACTTGTTTTAGGGACAGTGAAAACAAACCGCAAAAATTAGAAATCAGAACTTCCACAGTTGAAGAGGACGAGTTCCGCGAAAATCTATTTGTCGCCCTTGTTTTCCTGTATGCATTTTTGGTGATAAGCATTATAGTTATCAATACTATTGTACTTAAAAAAGTTTGGGAACCTTTCTATAAAACCCTGTCAAATCTGGGAAACTACCAATTCGGGAAAAGCAAGATCAAGGAAGATAAGCCCATCAAAATAAGGGAATTTAAACTTCTGAACAGTGAAATCAATAAAATGATTGAGCGCAACGAACAGACCTTTGAGCAACAAAAACAGTTTATAGAAAATGCCTCCCACGAGTTGCAAACTCCTCTCGCCATAGCAATTAACAAGCTCGAAATGCTTATAGAAGACGAAAACATTTCGGAAGAAAACCTTACGGAATTGAGCAAAACCAAAGAAGGATTACTGCGTTTGGTAAAGTTGAACAAATCGCTCTTGATGCTTACCAGAATCGAAAACAATCAGTTTAGCAACAAGGAACACGTAAACCTGAATGACATTGTAAAAACAGTTATTGATGATTTTTCGGAAATGATAGCGTTCAAAAATATTTTGCTGAATCTATCCGAAAACGGAGTTTTTCAAACCCAGATCAACCCCGAATTGGCTTATATCCTCATTTCGAATCTATTCAGAAATGCCATCAAATACAACCCTTCTGATGGAAAAATAGAAGTTGAAATTTACAAAAACCAACTGCTCATCAAGAATACTTCCACACGAAACGAACCTCTCGACAAAAACAAGATTTTCAATAGGTTTTACAAGCAATCACAAAACTATACTTCTACAGGTTTGGGGCTTTCAATCGTCAAAACCATTGCAGATAACCACTCGGATTTGGGTATTGGATATTCGTTTGAAAATAATTTCCATATTTTTTCGGTAAAGACAAATTATTCCTAATTCTTTCCCAATTCATATCTGAACTTTGCCGTAGAAATTCAAAACAAATTGATATGGTAAAAGTAAGATTTTTAATGGCATTTTTTCTTTTTGCAGCAATGCCGACCAATGCACAGGAGTCGGTAATTACAAAAAGCGAATTGCCTCAAACGGCACAGAAATTCATTTCGGCCCACTTCCCGAACAGCACAGTTGATTATGTAAAAATGGACAAGGAAATCCTTTCCACAGATTATACGGTAAGGTTTACTGACGGAACCGAACTCGAATTTGATTCTAACGGCGAATGGACAGAAGTTGACGGAAAAAGAACCGCTATCCCAACCGAATTCATTCAGAAAAGCATTCTTGTCCATGTAAAAGAAAAATTCCCAAACACACATATCGTAAAAATTGAAAAAGGACGTTTTGGAAAGCAGGAAATAAAACTTTCCAATGGTTTGGAACTGGAATTTAACTCAAAAGGAATATTCAAAAGAATAGATGATTAAAATAAAAATTTAAAAAAATGAAAAAATTGGTTTTAGCGACAACAGCAATTTTAGTTTTGGCTTTTACGGGAGTTTCGTGCTCCTCTGACGATGATGACAACGCATCGGAAACCATTATTGATTATTCAGAGTTATCCGTTGAATGCACAACGTTTGTTGAAACGTATTTTAATGGTTATGAGGTTTTAAGAGTTGAAAAGGACCCATACTCTGTTGATGAGTACTACGAAATAACTTTTGTGGGAGGCACCCAAATTGACTTAAACGCATCCTGCGAATGGACCGAAGTGGACGGTAACGACCAGGCAATCCCGACGGGATTTATAAATACATCGATTGTTGAATACGTTTCAACAAATTACCCAACGACCGCTATCGAAAGCATCGACAAAAAAACCTATGGATTTGATGTGGATTTAGTTGACGGTACCGAATTGCGTTTCGATTCTGAAGGTAATTTTTTGGGATTAGACAACTGATCCATATGAGATCATGTAAAAAAAGCGAAAACCAATTTGGGTTTTCGCTTTTTTTTACCCACAACCGCGCATGGGCTAAAGTGGGCAATGAGCCCAAAGATCACTTCAAAACCGCAGGTTCAACCCATTTGAACTGAAAGGAATTTTCAGGAATTTTCATGCGTTCTACCAAGCGTTTCATGCGATCCGGAAGTTTCATTAAGTACTCTCTTGCTTTTTCGGCCTCGTCTGTAAGCCCGATAATATTGCCAATTTCCCAGCGCTTGATGAGCCTTTCCAAAATATCCACATAATCCATTGAGGTATAAACACCTATGCGTTGCGCTGTGTTTGAAAACTCTTCAAAAGCGGTACTTATTTTATTGCCCGATTCTCTTAAGAAATGTGCCGGCATGGTGATTTTCAGTTTCATCATGTGCTGGAATGCCAGCATCATCTGACTTGGATCTATTTTAAAAATACGTTCTACAAATTCGCAATAGGCGTTATGGTGACGCATTTCATCGCCCGAAATAATGTTGCACATTTTTGCCAATTGTTTGTTGCTGCTCGCTTTTGCGATTTTTGCAACCCGATTGTGCGAAATATATGTTGCCAATTCCTGAAAACTGGTGTACAGAAAATTTTTGTACGGGTCTCTGTCTGTACCAATGTCAAAACCATCAGCAATGAGGTATTGTGTGGTTTTTTCAATTTCTCGCATATTCACTCTGCCAGATAAATACAAGTATTTGTTGAGCACATCGCCATGGCGGTTTTCTTCGGCAGTCCAGTGACGCACCCATTTTGACCAAGCGTTGCGCTCTACTTGGTCAATGCCTTCAACATCCATAAGCCACGATTCGTATGTGGGCAACGCTTCTTCTGTTATCATATCGCCTACTAAAACCACCCAAAAATCGTAAGGTAATTCTTTTGAAAGCTCGCGTATTTCACGGACGTCTTCAAAAAAGGTATCGCTTTCAGAATTGGGTAAAAAATCGGTGGGTTGCCATATTTTTTCTATGGGCAACAAATATTTTTCTATGAGCGAATCAACATCTTTTTCAAGAAATTGCATCACTTCGAGGCGGACGTTTTTTAATGACATGACTTTTGGTTTTATGTATGAATGGCCGCGGTGATTGTAGATTCTACCTGTTTAATCAAGGCGTCTTTGTCTGTAAAGGTAGCTAATTTTAAGGGTTCGTGCACGGTTAATGTGACATGTGCGCCCAATCCCATTGGAAATTTACCGTATTTTAAGGTTTTCCAGGAGTTGTTGATGGTTATTGGCACGACTAATGCCGACGGAATTTTTTTAAACAAAATTTCCAATCCTTTGGTTTGAAACGGCTTTGGAACGCCGTTTTTGCTTCGAGTGCCTTCTGGGAAAATTACTGCAGCACGATTGGTGCGTTCTATGTATTCGCCAAATTTCATGATGGCGGGCAGTGATTGTTTTGGGTTTTTGCGGTCAATCAGCACCGAACCGCCATGCCTCAAATTATAAGATACGCTCGGGATGCCCTTTCCCAATTCTTTTTTAGAGATAAATTTTGCATGATGCTTGCGCATATACCAAATTATGGGAGGAATATCGTACATGCTTTGATGGTTTGCTACAATAATAAGCGGTTGGTTTGTAGCTATTTGATGCGGATTATAAAAGCTAAACCGCGTACCAAGAACGTTCATGCTGCGCATCAGGAAAAATTGCAGCCAATCCACGCTTATTTTATGTGCTTTGTACCCAAAAACATTAAAGCACACCCATTGAATGGGATGAAACACGACAAGCGTTAACCCAAAAAGCAGGAAATAGACAACGGTAAGTGGATAGGCGAGCAATTTTATCATATTGTAAAAATAAAGCATATACAATTAAGGCCAAAAAAACCACGAACTGTTTCGTGGTTTAGGGTCATTTGAAAAACGTAGATCAACAATGCTCGTTGTAAGCATCCATTAAATTGTCAGCAATCATTTCTGCCGGACGGCCCTCAATGTGGTGGCGTTCCAACACGTGTACCAATTCGCCATCTTTAAACAGAGCCATGCTTGGTGAGCTTGGCGGAAATGGCACCATATGTTGCCTTACACGGTCAACGGCTTCTCTATCTACGCCCGCGAATACTGTAACAAGATGATCCGGGCGTTTTACGTTCTGTAAACTCAATCGCGCACCCGGACGGGCATTTGCGGCGGCACAGCCACACACGGAATTGACCACAACAAGGGTAGTGCCTTTTTTGTCAAGTGCAGATTCTACATCTTCGGCGGTGAACAATTCTTCAAAACCCGCACGGGTCAAATCTTCACGCATGGGTTTTACTAATTCTGCTGGATACATATCGTTTTAATTTTTTTAATAATTCAAAATATACTGCAAAGATACCAATTGTGTAACAAAATAGACAACGATTCTACTAACAAATGGTATATTTGGCAATAGCTAAAATCAATGGTATCATGAGTTTTTCAAAATGGATCGGTGCCTCGTTGGGTTGGGCCTTTGGCGGGCCCATTGGCGCCATCATCGGGCTTGCCCTTGGAAGTATGGTGGAAGGTTTTTCAAAAAGCGATTTTGAAAAAAAGCTTGGGGAGGGCCATACCGCTAAATCCCAACGGCGACAACACCAAACCTACGAAAGGCCACAACGGCAAACCCCCACCACAAAATCCGGTGATTTTGAGGTCAGTTTGCTTGTCCTCGCATCGGTGGTTATCAAGGCCGATGGCACCCAAGACCAACGCGAACTGGATTTTGTCCGTCAGCAGTTTGTGGCCATGTACGGGAAAGACCGTGCCAACAGCGCATTTCGCCTTTTTAAGGACATCAACCAGCAGCAAGTGCCTTTGCGACAGGTATGCCAGCAGATCCAAAGAATGATGGACCATCCCTCACGGTTACAGCTGCTCCATTTTCTTTTTGGTATTGCAAAGGCAGATGGCATTGTCACAGAAGCCGAAGTCGGACAGATTTATACCATATCGGGTTACCTCGGTATCAGCTCCCGTGATTATGAGAGCATCAAAGCAATGTTTTATGATAGTGCGGACAACGCATATAAGATTTTGGAAATAGACAAAGGGGCAACCGTGAACGAAATTAAAGCTGCCTATCGCAAAATGGCGAAAAAATACCACCCCGACCGGGTGGTGCATTTGGGGGAGGAACACCAAAAAGGAGCCGCAGAAAAATTCAGACAGGTACAGCAGGCGTATGAAAAATTGCAAAAGGAATTGAAGTTTTAATCAAAAAACATTGGCAAAATTCCAGCTCAATCCCAACGAAATGTAGCGCATATTGTGGTTTAGCCCAATGCCCCAGGAAGCATCCAATTGTAAATTATCTTTTAATAGATAAGTGATGCCAACATCAAAATTGCTCTCAAAAGAACCGCCTTCTCCAATGGTGCCGAACGGTTCGATGTAGCAACCCATCTTATCGGTAATTGTGGCGCTCCAAGCAATCGAATAGGGTACATTGTGTGTTTCTCCAAGGTAGGAGTACCCAATATTATAGCCCAATCCCAGCCATTCATTTAAAACGTGTGAAATACAGAGTTTGCCAATGGTGCCCCAATGTTGGTTGCTTAACCCAACTTTGGCCGAGGGGATAACAACATGTGATAAAAGTGCCATTTCCGTATGGTTGTTGCCGCTCTTGAAAAACCTAAACTTTAATCCAATTTCAAAATCTGACATTCCGTCTATTTTATGGTTGTCAAAATTATGATGTTCATATTGGTTAAACACCCGTATTTCAACAGTTTTGAATATACCATATCGCAATAAGGTAGATGGACCGGCAAAAAGTTTGCTTTCGCCGCCACCGGTATTTTCCCATGTAAATCCGGTTTCGATCTGTAAGCTATTTACCGGGACGACGGACGAAGCTTCCGTTTGGTCAGGACGGTCAGTTTCGATTTGCCCGTATATTGTCAACGGCCAAAAAAGTAGGAATAGACAAGCAAACAGTGGTTTCATGGGTCAAATATAGAATTATTTAGTCAACCCTAAAAATAAATTTACCCTATATAAAATAAAATTGTACCTTTGCGCAAATTGTGTTAATATGCCCACATTATCAGAAGAAAATTACCTAAAAGCCATTTTCCATTTAGGATATGGCCACAGTGACGGAGTGAGTACCAATGCCATTGCCTATAAGATGGACACCAAAGCGTCATCGGCCACGGACATGGTCAAGAAATTGGCAGAAAAGCAATTGGTAAACTATAAAAAATACCAAGGTGCAAAACTGACCGAACAGGGCAGGCAGGCAGCTGTTGCTGTCATTCGGAAGCATCGGCTTTGGGAGACGTTTCTGGTAGAAAAACTCAATTTTTCATGGGATGAGGTACATCAGGTAGCCGAACAATTGGAGCATGTGGAATCCGAAAAGTTGATTGACGAACTGGATGCCTACCTTGATTTCCCGAAATTTGACCCACACGGTCACCCCATTCCGGACAAGAACGGCCATATCCATAAAACCGAAAAGCTGAAATTGTCGCAAGCGCCAATTCCAAACACTTACATCTGCGTGGGCGTCAACGATTCATCGGCAGAATTTTTACAGTATTTGGACAAAATAGGCATTGCCCTTGGCACGCCCATCAAAGTCTTGTCAAAAGAAGTATTTGACGAGTCACTGACCATAAGTATCGGTGGCGGTCAGTTGCATATTTCAAAACTTGTGGCCAGCAATCTATATGTAAATTTTAACCATTGATAATATGGACAGTATCATTACTTATTTTGAATCCATTGACCCAATTGTTGGGGCATTGTATGCCTCGTTGTTCACGTGGATTGTGACAGCTCTGGGAGCTTCATTGGTGTTCATTTTCAAAGGGATGAACAGGGCTTTGCTCGATGGTATGCTCGGTTTTACCGGAGGCGTAATGGTGGCGGCAAGTTTTTGGAGTTTACTGGCGCCCGGTATCGAGATGAGCCCCGGTGAAGGGTTTGTAAAAGTCATTCCCGCCGTAGTGGGCTTTGCTTTGGGCGCTTTGTTCATTTTTGGTCTGGACAAGGTACTGCCGCATTTGCACATCAATTTTAAAGAATCAGAAAAAGAAGGTGTAAAGAGTTCATGGCACCGGACCACCTTGCTGGTCTTGGCGATAGCGCTTCACAATATACCCGAAGGTTTGGCGGTTGGCGTTTTGTTTGGCGGCGTTGCGGCAGGAATTCCCGAAGCGACCATTGGTGGTGCGGTGGCTTTGGCGCTGGGTATTGGTATTCAGAATTTTCCTGAAGGCCTGGCCGTGTCCATGCCATTGCGGCGTCAAGGTGTGAGCAAGTTCAAAAGTTTTTGGTATGGTCAGCTCTCGGCCATTGTCGAGCCCATTGCAGCGGTCATAGGAGCTGTGGCCGTAACATTTTTTATCCCGATATTGCCGTATGCTTTGGCATTTGCTGCAGGCGCAATGATATTTGTGGTGGTCGAGGAAGTTATCCCAGAAACGCAGCGAGATAATTATACCGATATCGCAACCTTGGGTTTTATAGGTGGTTTTTTGGTAATGATGACACTAGATGTAGCGTTGGGGTGAGAGATAAAACCATTACCTGAAGTTGCTTCTTTTGGAGGGCGAATTATTTAAAAACGTATTCATTTAACGAAGACATGAAGCGGGTTTTCTAAAAACCGCCACAGATCATGGGATAGGTAAAAACTGAAAAAAAACAATCAATCACCCACACCCACAGTTTTCGCCGCCGCCACAGTTTTTCTTTTTTGGTTTGAAAACAAACTTCTTGAGCAGATAGGCAACTGCTAAACCAAGAATAACATATACTATAACTTCCTGAAAATCCATTATTTAAAAATTGAAAATCCAATAAGCGCAAACAGATAGGCCATCACGCCCAGGCCGATGAGTTGTATCAATGGCCATTTCCACGAGTTGGTCTCTTTACGAACAATGGCAACCGTTGCAGCACATTGCAGCGCAATGGCATAAAACAGCAATAGTGATACCCCAGTGGCGACCGTAAATACTTTTTCGCCTGTACCCGCAAAGGTTGCAGACGCCATTCGAGAACGTATGGTGCCTTCGTCTTCGGCGTTTTCCACACTGTAAATTGTGGCCAATGTACCCACAAAAACTTCACGGGCGGCAAACGATGTGATTATGGCAATCCCAATTTTCCAATCATATCCGAGAGGCTTTATAACAGGCTCAATCGCTTTTCCCATCATACCGATATAAGAATTTTCCAATTGGAACGAGGCCAATTCTGTATCGCGTTCGTGTTCGGACAAGTTGAGAGCTGTTGCTCTTTCATCAATAATGGTTTCGGCATTGCTAAAGGTCTTTCCACCGTGTGTTGCCAAAAACCACAAGATAATGGAAACGGCCAAAATGATTTTTCCGGCATTGATGACAAAAGCTTTGGTTTTTTCTAAAACGGTATAGGCCACGTTCTTTAGCAAGGGCAGTTTATAGGTGGGCATTTCCACTACAAAATACGATTTGCCCTTCATCTTTATTATTTTGTTCAATATAATGGCAGCCCCTATGGCCAGAACAATGCCAAGAACGTACATGCCGAGCAGTGCTAAAGCTTGTGAGTTGATAAGTCCGAAAATTTTTGTTTCCGGTACAATCAACGAAATCAAAATGGTATAGACCGGCAACCGGGCAGAACAGACCGAAAGTGGCGTGACCAATATGGTAATGAGGCGTTCTTTCCAGTTTTCGATGTTTCGTGTGGCCATAATGGCGGGAATGGCACAGGCATTTCCGGAGATGAGTGGCACTACACTTTTTCCGCTCAAACCAAAACGGCGCATGGTTTTGTCCATCAAGAACACCACGCGGCTCATATATCCGGTTTCTTCAAGAATAGCGATAAACAGGAACAGCATTGCAATCTGTGGAACAAAAATGACCACGCCGCCAATGCCCGGCACAATGCCTTGACTGATGAGGTCGTTGAGTTTTCCTTCTGGTAACAAGCCCGAAACCACGTCAGACAATGAAGCAAAAGCATCGTCAATGACATTCATGAACGGTTCTGACCAAGAAAATATGGCTTGGAACATCAATAGCAACAAGATTGCAAAAACAACGTAGCCCCAAACCTTGTGGGTAAGAATTCTATCTAATTTGATGCTTAAATCCTTGGCGGCATTTAGGTCAATGGTCTGACCCACCTTGAGCGTGTCGTTGATGAACTGGTACCGCCTGATAGTTTCTTTTTGCTGCAGGCGTTTGAGCTCGCTTTTAGATTTGGTTTTAAAATCTGCCACCGGATCTATCTCGTTGCGATCGGTTTTCCCGAAATTGACATCTTGCGTGATAACCAGCCACAGTTTGTAAAGCAACTGACCCGGAAATGCCTTGCGAAGTCCGTCAAAATACTCCGGGTCTATTTCTGAAGCGTTAAGACAGGGTTCCATTGACAGTTCCCTGTAATTGGCTATCAGTTCTTTTAGCTCCTCGACACCTTGTTTTTTTCGGGTGCTTACCAACGCGATCTTGGTTTTGAGCATTTTTTCCAAATAGGCAACATCCAGCGAAATGCCCTTATAGGCCATACGGTCTGACATATTGATGACTAATATGGCCCGAATTTCAAGGTCTTTAATCTGTGTAAAGAGTAGTAGGTTCCGTTTCAGGTGCTCCACATCGCTGACAACAACAGCCACATCGGGGAAATTTTTATCGTTTTTGTTTAGGAGAAGCTCTATGACCACGTTTTCATCCAGGGACGAAGCATTGAGGCTGTAAGTTCCCGGAAGGTCCAGGATGTGTGCCTTAACACCTCTGGGCAATTTGCAGACGCCTTCTTTTTTTTCGACAGTAATCCCGGGATAATTGCCAACTTTTTGGTTAAGTCCAGTCAGTGCGTTGAACACAGAGGTCTTACCGGTATTGGGGTTGCCTATCAGCGCGACATTGATTTGCTTGCTCATGGGACAATGTCGATTATGATGTGAATTGCCGTCTCTTTGCGTATGGCAAGGTACGTACCATTAATGTTCAGGTACATCGGGTCTGAAAAAGGAGCTGCTTGAACCAACTCAACAAAATTGCCCGGCAAACAGCCCATTTCGAGTAGTTTCAAAGGGATATGTGCCGATGAAACATCGGTAATCACGGCGCGTTCGCCTCGCTTTATTTGTGCCAATGTGGTTTGCAATGTTTATTTAGATTGATTTAAAGAAACAAAAATAAGGTAAAATGTCAGGTTAAAAAATAGTTGTGGTAAATTTTGACCTTACCAACATGCTTTTTTATTAACTTAAAACAACGGTAAATTATGAAACAAAAACTGAAAAACTATTTGAAATTTGGAATTCCTCTATTTGGGATTCCATTAATTCTCACAAATAGCCAAAATGATGATGATTCAATTCGGCATTTAAATTGGTAAGATCCGGAACCCCCTTCTTATAGAACATCTAAAAATATCATCGGATAAAATTTTAGAACACATATCTTTAGCCAAAGCCATTTATACATTAGAAAAAGAATTATCAATAATAAACAAAATTTTCAGAGCCGAGAGGTTTGCTAAAGTGAATTTGATTTTATTGTTGAAACCGACTACACTATTGTAAATCGAGTTACAACCTTATTTTAGAAATACCGTTCCAAACACCTATTACAAGGACATCAATAATTTTATGGATCCTTTTGGGGAACTTGGTTATCTATTTATGGAAGTACGTATTTTAAAATAGTATCAGTTACAGAAACCGCTCAATATACAGGAGGATTTCTTACAGGTTACATAACTGGAGAATACCAACATATATTGAAAATGGCACACACAAATCCACTACTTTTCATGTACAAAAACGTTGTCGGGACTTTTGGGAACTTAACACGAAGCCACGTTGTGTTTGTTTGAAAATCAAATTATTGATCAATCAGCAATACACGATCAAGATTTATTGTATTCCGCTTTTAGTATTTTGATATCCTTTAGGAGCCGTTGGATTTCGTCGGGGTTGGTGCCGTCATAAAAACCGCGAATTTGTCTTTTTTTGTCGATGAGCATGAAATTTTCGGTGTGGATCATGTCGTACTCGTCGCCGTTACCTTCGGTTTTTACGGCAAGGTAACTTTTTCGGGCAAGTTCGTAAATCTGTTTTTTATCGCCGGTCACCAAGTTCCATTTGGCATCCACAACACCTTTTTCCAAGGCATATTTTTTAAGTTGCGCTACAGAATCTATCTGTGGGGTCACAGTGTGCGAGAGAAGCATCACTTCAGGGTCGTCCATGATAGCGCTCTGGATGTTTATCATGTGGTCGGTCATGATGGGGCAAATGGTCTGACAGGTCGTAAAGAAGAAATCGGCGACATATATTTTGTCTTTGTAATCTTCATGTGTCACCGTTTTTCCGTTTTGGTTGGTAAGTTCAAAATTGGCAATAGTATGGTATTTACTGATATGCTGTATGGTACTGTCCACCATTTCGGCATTGACATTTGACGGTTGATATATGGGTAATACCAATTTTGGTTTCAAAATAGAATAGAATATGGAAATGATGACCATAGATAAGATTGAAAAACCGATCCAAAAGAATTTATGCTGCTTGATATAGGAAAACATCCGGCCGAAAATTAAGATTTCAAGAGATTTGACAACAAAAATACGACACACACCACAAAAAATAGGTATTTTTAGAGCCTTAATTAAAAAAGTGATGAAACACCCATTCTTTATAATTGCCTGTTTATTTTACATCAATGTGTTTTCTCAAAACGCTTACCGCACCGAGCGGGAATCCATCAGGGAAGCAGAAGCCAAATCTGCCTTGAGCCGCATGGCCTTTAGGGCAAACCCCAACACGGGCAATTATGACATAAAGTATCACCGTCTCGAGCTCAATGTCGATCCGTCACAAGCCCATATAAGCGGTGACGTCACCACATATTTTGAAGCAAAATCGCCGCTTTCGCAAATCCATTTTGACTTGGCAGGCAATATGGTTGTCTCACAAGTGATGCAGCGCGGCACGCCTTTGGCATTTTTGCAAAACGCAAATGATGAACTCATCATTACGCTGCCACAAACACAAAACCTGGGCGTATTGGATTCGCTGACCATCAGTTACAGCGGAAATCCTGTCAGTTCCGGGTTTGGTTCTTTTGAGGTAAGCACCCATAACGGCAAACCCGTACTTTGGACACTTTCAGAACCGTATGGCGCTATGGGTTGGTGGCCTTGCAAACAAGACCTTATCGACAAGGCCGATGCCATCGATATCTATCTTAACACACCGCGATTTAACCCTACGGGCGATGAGTATGTGGCGGTTGCCAATGGCGTGGAAATCGGACAGACCATCAACGGTTCTAACAAAATCACGCATTATAGGCACAATTACCCTATTCCGGCGTATCTTATCGCCATAGCCGTGACCAACTATGCCGTGTATTCGCACCAGGTTCCAAACAACGGAAACCCTTTTGAAATCGTGAACTACGTCTATCCTGAAAATTTGTGGTGGGTACAAAACAGCACGCCCGTTACCGTAGATATCATGGAGCTTTTTTCGAACCTGTTTGAAGAATACCCTTATTCCGATGAAAAATATGGGCATGCCCAGTTTGGCTGGGGCGGCGGTATGGAACACACCACGGTGTCGTTTATGGGAAGTTTCGGCAGAGGACTGATTGCCCACGAGCTTGCACATCAATGGTTTGGCGACAAAATTACCTGTGGTAGCTGGAAGGACATCTGGCTCAACGAAGGCTTTGCAACGTACTTGTCAGGGCTTGTGGTAGAACATCTGGACGGCAATACCTCATTTACTTCATGGAAACAACAGGCCGTCAGCAACATTACCTCACAGCCCGGTGGTGCCGTTTATCTTACCGATAGCGACACGTTGAATGTAAACCGGATTTTCAGCGGAAGGCTTTCTTACGATAAAGGATCAATGGTGTTGCACATGCTCCGAAAGAAACTTGGCGACGCCACTTTTTATCAGGGGCTCCAAAACTATTTGAGCCATCCTGAACATGCATTCGGATTTGCAAAAAGCGAAGATTTCATAGGCATCATGGAAAATACGAGCGGGCAGGATCTCTCCGAATTTTTTGAAGATTGGCTATACAATCAGGGATATCCAAGTTATACCATCGAATGGCACCAACCCACCGGAAACCAGATAGGTTTTAGGATTTCCCAAACACAGAGCCACCCATCGGTCGATTTTTTTGAAGCACCTGTCCCTTTGCGAATCCTTGGCACACAGGGCGAAATGTTGGACGTGGTACTTGATAATACGACCAACCAAGAGGTATTTAATAGAGCAGTCACTTTCACGGTCAGTAACGTGCTGTTCGATCCGGAACATGATCTTATTTCGAAAAACAATAGTGTTTTGCTAAATGTGGAACTGCCCGAAATTGAAACCCAATTTGTCATCTTCCCAAATCCTACCAGCGACAAAATACAAATCAGGAAACCTAGTAGCCTTACGGTTTATGAATTGCAGATTTTCAATGATTTGGGTCAAATGCTTTACAAGGGTTTCCCAAGTGAAAATGTGGACGTTTCTTCTTTCCCAACGGGGGTATTGCATCTTAAGTTTTACACAAATGCCGGTATCATTACTAAATCGCTGTTAAAAAATTAGGTGTGTGGGCTGCTTTGGTTTTTCAAATTCGCCTAAAACACTACCTTTGCTGACTTAAAAATTTTGATTTAAAAAAACACATGGAGTTTGTTATAAAGATATCCCAATTTTTGTTGAGCTTGTCACTGTTGATCGTTCTTCACGAATTAGGGCATTTCATCCCCGCAAAATGGTTCAAGACCCGGGTTGAGAAATTTTACCTATTTTTTGATATAAAATATTCACTGTTCAAGAAGAAAATAGGCGAAACCGTGTATGGTATTGGATGGCTGCCCTTGGGCGGTTATGTCAAAATTGCCGGCATGGTCGATGAAAGCATGGACAAGGAACAGATGGCCGGGCCGCCGCAGCCTTGGGAGTTCCGGTCAAAGCCCACCTGGCAACGCCTTATCATCATGCTGGGAGGCGTTACGGTCAATTTTATTTTGGCGTATGTCATATACGTATTTGCTTCCTGGGCTTATGGAGATATCGATATCAAAGCGGACAGTATTAAGGACGGTTATTACGTGGGCAATCCCATACTAACTGATTTGGGCATAAAGACCGGGGACAGGGTCGTGGCCATCAATGACGAAAAAATCATCAACTATTCGGATATTCGCAAGAAATTGATTGAGGCAGAAACTATTACCATAGCCAATGACGAAGGCTCAAAAACAGTTACGTTGCCACATGATTATCTTGGAAAATTGAGTACTTCCAATGACCGTACGTTTTTTGAGATCCGTTTTCCGTTTGTGGTAGGTGCTGTTTCGGACTCGTCTGCCAACAAATCTGTCGACCTGAAGGCCAAAGACATTATTGCCAAAATCAACGGTGAACCTTTGAAATATTTTGATCAGGTGTCAGATCGCTTAAAACCCTTGTCGGGACAAACCGTTGATGTAGAGATCATTCGCGAAGGTGAAAAACTACAACGCCAATTAAAAGTGGATAGCAACGGAAAATTTGGCATTCTTCCCGCTGGAAGTTTGAGCGATATAGAAAGAGTTGGCTATTACGAGATTGTGCAGAAAGAATATAGTTTTGTAGAAAGCCTTGGGGTAGGCTTGACAAAATTTACGGGGCAAATCAGTTCATATGGTGCACAACTCAAAAAAATCTTTACGCCCAGTACCGGAGCCTATAAAGGTGTTGGTGGATTCAAGGCCATTTATGACATTTTCCCAAACACTTGGAGCTGGGAGTTTTTCTGGCAGATAACAGCATTTCTGTCCATTATGCTTGGAGTGCTGAACCTCTTGCCAATTCCTGCGCTCGACGGTGGCCACGTCATGTTTTTGCTCTATGAAATGGTCTCGGGTAGAAAACCATCCGAAAAGTTTTTGGAGCGTGCACAGATGGTAGGATTTTTCATTTTGATAGCGCTTGTTCTGTTTGCCAATGGCAACGATATTTTCAAGGCAGTGTTCAAATAATGAATTTTACAAAAATATATTTGCTCAAACTAAAAAATGCGGTATATTTGCAACCTCAAAAAAGTACTTGACATTTTCCTCCTTAGCTCAGTTGGTTAGAGCATTTGACTGTTAATCAAAGGGTCGCTGGTTCGAGCCCAGCAGGGGGAGCAAAATCCCAGCCGTAAATGGTTGGGATTTTTTGTTTTACCCCAATATAATATGCACTACGTTTACATTATTTATTCTGCAACAATCAAGAAATATTATATAGGAGAAACAAAAGATCTTTCTTTAAGGTTGGTTTGGCACAACACAAAAGAGTTTAAGGCTTCTTATACTTCAAAAGTTTCCGATTGGGAAGTATTTTTTGCGATAGAATGTGTAGATATAGTTCAGGCTCGGAAAATCGAGAAACACATAAAATCCATGAAAAGCAGGACCTATATTGAAAACCTGAAAAAACACAGAGAGATTTCACAAAAACTATTGGAAAAATATAGTTAATCCCAAGGTCGCTGTCCCGATAGCTATCGGGACGAGCCCAGCAGGGGGAGCAAAATCCCAGCCGTAAATGGTTGGGATTTTTTGTTTGTATATGGTTGTATTTTGATGAGGTTTATTACAATCATTACTATTCAAATATGGAAATAATATGAGCCAGTAAAAGAACATTATAAAAAACAGAAACACCGAGGTCGCTTTAGAAAATTATTTAAAGCGCCACAATAAATATTTAGATCTATTGTAAATCAGCTTTTATGGTCTAATTTTTCGGTGGGGAACACTATTTCCAAAAAGCACGCAATTGCCGTTTTAAATCTTCAAAACTTTCGATATCGTTCAAATGGCAATTGTCTATTTCGTAAAGATCGGAAAATGTGTCAAATGTACTGCCGTCGAGGCGTTTTCTCGTGCTGCCTTTTGGGTAAAAGCGGCGTTTGGCAACAAAATCCGGTTTTGATATCCAGCCACATACAGTCACTTCTTTTTTGACCTTGTGATAACTGCAAAAAATATAAACATCGGTATCAAAATAGTCTTGGAGTTTCAGGAAATTGTTAGTATAGTTCCGGCGCACATCCGTGCTGCGCCCCATGGTTTTTACATCTATTTTTATACCTTCGAAAACCAAGTCCACGCCATCATCAAATCCGTTGGATCCCGATGCATAGCCCAGCCCGAAGCCGTCCATCACAACAGATTGGCCAATCATGCCCGTAAGCTGCTGCTCCTGGGTACCGTTGGCAGTATGCCGCTTTCCAAAATCATAAGCCTTTACCAACTTTTCACAATGGCAAACAAGCGTATTATCAGGACGAACCGTAAACATAAACGGGATTTTTTATTCAATGTACTAAAAAATCTGGTTGTTTACACGTTTTCCATTTTTTGATGATGACATTTCAAGACATTTCCGATGTATCGATAGTAAACACCGCTATTAATCAATTAAAAGGGGTATTATTTTTAGTTAAGGTGGTTTATTGCGAAGAGGTTGTTTTTAAAAGGCAGCCTCTTTTTTTATGCTTTCTTGCGGGATCTAAAAAACAGAAAGGCAATCAAAAGGGCGATTCCGGCCAAAACCCAATATAACCATTGTTCGGTGGTTTGCAGATCAATGGGTGCTGTGTCGCCAATCAGGACAAGCCCTGCCCAATATTGAGGATGCACGGTGCGCCCTTCTGCCGAAGCAATATAGTCGAGTTTTGCCTGTTGCAGAGCCTTGTCTTTGGCCCATCCTTTTTTTATGTGCTTATAGAACTGTTCCACGATTTTGGCACTGGACTGCTCGTCGATCTTCCAAAGACTTGTCAGGATACTTTCGCTCCCCGCATAATTAAAAGCATGTGCCAAAGAAATCATCCCTTCGCCAGCCTGATAGGTTGGTTTTCCCGTTTCGCAGGCTGTAAGGATGGCAAGATTGGAAGACAGGTTGGTGTTGTAAATTTCATAGGTGTAAAGATAACCGTCTTCATTTTCCAGAGAGTCTGTTGATTTTGCAAACACCAGTCGCGACAATTCCGGGGATACATTATTGGATTCGGCATGGGTGCCGATATGGATAATTTTATGCTCGCGGGCCGAATTTTTAAAAATGTGCTCTGTAGATTTTTCGTTCAGGAACGATTCGCCCTTAAAAAGCCGCTTCGAGATTTTAGCCAATTTTTTAGTGAACGGTTGTGGTAACAGAGTCATATAGGCCCTGTCAAGATCCAAAGAGTCTTTAATGGCTATTTGGTAATTTTTTTTCATCTGCTGGTTAAATTCCGGCACAAAAGCCACAAAATTGTCTTTAATACCAACCGTTTTACTGCCTTTATCTATCAAGAAAAGGCTATAATTGTACGAAATGATATATTTTGAAAGCAAACTGTTTGATGCCAGTTCTCTATATGTCCCAACAGTTGATGGTGTAAGCATTTCAAAGTTGAGATTAAAGAGTTCTCTGTCGGGAACAATCACAACGTGTTCTGTCTTTAAGGTATTTTCAAAAGGGCGCCACAAAGCGTCATATAGATTTTTGAGCAATTCAAAATCATTATGAAAGAGTTGCTTTTCGTCCAAAAGTCTTGTGATACGTTCTTTCAAGTGTGATTGGTCGAGTTCAAACAATTGTGTTTCGGAGCTTGAAACCACAAAGGCGTACAATTGGTTGCCCACAAAAGCATATCGGATCACGGTGGTATTTTCCGGGATGTTTTCAATACTGTTATTTAGGGATTTTGTAATGGATGCAAAACGGAGCTTATAATATTTTGGGTAATCCTTTTTTAGCATTTCCAGATAGGAGTCCCAATCCGATTTGGCCTTGAAGAACGCATCTATGCCATCGTTATTTCCCAAGGCCTGTTTTAGGTTTTTTTTCAGGACAGCTTCTTTTAGCATGATCTTTTCTGGCATATCGATATAGGCAATGGACTCTTTTGAGTTGAGTCGGCTACGGATTCTATTGTACAGAATGGATTCATGCAGGCTTAACACTTCTTGGAGATAGTTTTTGTCTTTAGAAGTAAGGTATAGATCGAGCGCCAGTTGTTTAGCGAACTCAAACAGTTCGGCATTGTTTTGAATCATTAGCGAAGTGTTGCTCTCGTCGCCCAAAACGGTTTTTCGATTTTCAAGAATGGCAATGGCTTGCTTGAGTTCGGCAAATTCCTTTTTGAGGAATGCCATATCTTTTTGGCCGGCGAGCTTATATGCCGACTTTGATTTAAGCAATATGACCTCTGGTTTATAGCGTGCATATTGTGCCGAATCTGGCACCATGCTTTGTGTAGGCAGTGTTTTTTTTAGAAGCTCCAATGTGGAATGGCTTTTTTCCAGGGCTTGTTTGTAATCGCCAAGGATGTAGTAAATTTCGCCAAGGTTCAGGGCTTGTTGTATTTCAAATGATGTGGTCGAACCTTGATTGGCCACAATATAGTCATAGGCTTTGTGAGCCATTAAGATGGCCTTGTCCTTATGGTTGTTATTGGCGTAAAAGTGTGTGGCTTTAAAGATGAAATCGAGGTAGATGGCATCGTAAGCACCCTGTAAAGCGCCTTCATAGAGTGCTTCGGCTTTTTGGTATTCTTCTTCTGCAATGGTAATGTTGCCCAAGTCTTCGTTGATGGTCGCTTTGGCAAAATGGGCATCGCCCGCCCAATAGGCGTTTCCGCCGTCGGTATTATCGATATGGGCAAGTCCGTCGTCCAAAAATTTTTCTGCCAAAATGTAATCTTTTAAAGCCAGATAAATTTGTCCCAGTAAGATCTTGGCCTTGAACAGCTCCGGATTGTCCTTATCGAAATAACGTTGCTTTTGCTGATATGCGTATTCCAAGAGATCTTTGGCCTTGCCATAATCGCCCATTTCTTTATAAATGCCCCCATAATTTTCAATAGCCTGAAAAAGAAATTCCTGTGCCGATTCTTTTTTCGAATTTGGAACACTATCCGAGGCAATGAATTTTGTGAGAAGGTTAATGGTTGATCTCATGGTTTCAAGTGCCTTGTCCGTATTGCCCTGACTGGAATAAATCCCGGCAATATTGTTTTTTAGGTGTGCGGGCCTGTAATAGAGGTTTATCGGATCTGGCTTGAGCAGTTTGAGTGTTTTCTCTGCCTTTTCATAGAAGTAGAGCGCACTGTCTATTTTTGAAATATGCCACATGGAGCCACCTATGGAATTGTACAATATGTACAGGTTCTTCTTATCTGTGCTTGGGTAGGACTCATAATATTTTAAGGCTTTGCGCTGATGATTGAGCCCATTGGCAATATCACCTTTTCTGTTTGCCAATGTTCCAAGGTTGCTTTCCACAAATCCGAAATGTTCAGGTGTGGCACCGCCCCATTTAGAAGTCCAATAAAGGGCTTCTTGATTGGATTCATAGGCTTTCTGGGAGTTTCCGATAAGCTCCCAATAGCCGGCCATTTCTATATGTGCTTGTCTATTTACCTTTACCGAATCGGTGCTTGCGGCAATCTGTTTAATCAAAGCAACGGCAGCTTCTGTCCCTTTGCCGGTACCAAAAAGTTCTTGGTTGATTTTCCCGGAGTAATAAATATAGTCTGTCAGATAATAATAGGATTGGCTTGACGATAGTTTGGCTACGGTACTGTCGAGGACTTTTTTGGCTTGTGTGAGTTTGTTTTCTGAAATGAGCCTATCAAGTGTTTTGGTGCCGGGATGTGTTATTTTGTCTTGCCCAAACACAACATTAACAATGGATAAACACATTAAAAAAAGTAGGGTATGGCAATTTAATTTGTCCATCATTATTGGGTCAATCTTTTAACTTGTCCAAAACGGTCACAGCGTTCTCATGATGGCTCTGTTGTAGATTTTTCTTGGCCTCATCCACGTTTCCTTCCTTAAGATTCAGCAATCCTAAATAATAATGGGCATCACTTTTAAAAGTGCTTTCGGGCTGTTCTACCGTTTTTTGAAGGTAGGTTGCCGCTTGTTTGCCGTTACCTTTGGCAAGATAGGCCGAACCCAAAAAATAATTGATGGTGTCGTTCTGTGGGTTTTTTTTATGTAACACAAGCCATTTGTCTATAGCGGTGTCGTAATTTTTCTGCTTGTAATCGACCATGGCGTCAAAAAAAGCAAAGTTTTCCGAACCGCCCATAGTGGTCGGCAATCCCGGATCGGGGCTAAAATGGTTGTTGTACAATCGTTCATTGGCCGAACCGGTAAAGAACCACAGGCTGCCAAGAGCAATTACCAAAACTGCCGCAACAGCAATTTTCTTGTAATACAGAAATCGCACTTTTCCATCGCCGGGTACAATAGCATTTCGTTTTTCCAGTTCTTGATGGAATTCATCGAGTTTTTCTTTGAGCGCTTGTCGTTCAATGCCTTCAAAAAGGGAACGCACGTCTTCTACCAACTGCCCGAACTGTGCGTCACTGGCCAGTCGTTCTTCAAATGTCTTGAGTGTTTCCGCGTCCATCGTGCCGTTGTAATAATGCTCAATGGTTTCGAGGAGTTCTTGTGATATGTTGCTATTAATATTCAATTTTTATGATTTTTGTACCAACACCAGTTCGCGAAGCTTTTCCATACATCGGTACTTCTTGTTTCGTGCGGTGTTCTCTTCTATTTGTAATACGTCTGCAATGTCCCGCAGAGATTGTTTTTCAAAATAAAATTTTGTGAGAAGCTCCTTGCAGGGATTGCCCAAGTTTTTGAAAGCACCCATTGCCAGTTTCATTTTTTCGGCAAATATGGCTTCCTGGCCTTGGATATCGTCCTCAATTTTATCTTGAAATGCTTTTTCCATGGGGACTGATTTTGTTTTTTTAAAATGGCCGGATCGCAAAACATCCATCCATTTGTTTCTGGCTATTTGATAAAGATAACCTTGTAAAGCATTTTCATTCTGTGGGACGAACGCATCATTTTTGATATTGGTCCAAACACTGATAAATGCTTCTTGATAAATGTCCTTGGCGTGTTCTTTGCTGCCTTTGTTTTTCAGCACTAAAGATTCAACCTTATAAAAACTTGATGTATATAGGGTCCTCAAGGCTGTCGGGTCGTTGCTTTTTATGGCGTTGACCAATTGTGTTTGCGAATCAATTGTAGAGGTTAGTTTCATGTGTTTTTGCAAAAACACGAGAAATATACAATTAATTCATATCTTAACAAGCACTCATCCTGTCAAACAGAGCATTTTTACGATTAACTACTTTTTTGAAGCATATTTTTTGTAAACCACGCTCCGCCAACGATGAGCAGCAAAGCTCCTGCCCAGCGCAACATGTTGAAATCCGCTGTTGAATTGTTCATCTTGAACTTGAACACCGATTTTCCGAAGGCATCTTTGTCCACTTTGATGTCTTTGGCCTCATCCGGGAACTCAATCGTATAGGTCTGCTGAATGGTTCCACCGAGTTCTGGAGGGCTGCTTACCAGCATATATTTATGGCTTGTAAGCTCGGTGAGGTTAGCATTTTTTTGGTCGGTGTCAATGATCCAGTTGCCTCTTTTGTCAACTTTACAAACGCCATAAGCATTCATTGACAGGGTAAAACTACGCTCCATATCATTCTTGTCGAGCTTAAAGTCATCAAGAAAATATGCGGGCATCGAGCGCTCGATGTCGCGCTTCAGTGCTGCGGGATTGTTACCGACAGATTGGAGCCAAGTCTGCCATTGCTGGCCGTTCATGGTCATCGAAATGGTAATTTTTGCATCGCCCACAGCATCGATTTTCATATCGATTTTTTGTTGTATCTGGCCATATCCGATTGAGGCCAAGAGCAATGTACAAATTGCTAATAGGTTGTTTAAGGTTTTCATTATCTGATACTGTTATAAATTGTGTTTATCTCATTTGATTTTTGCCCAAAAGCGTAATCAGGCGAACCGACGGCAACCAATCTGATACCGCCACTTTTGTTGAGCGCTTTGCCCATCCAATTGAAAGTTCCCGCGTTTGAATAAGTCAGTCCCACAACGGTATTTCCGTTGATCTGGTATTGCATGCTCATTCCAAAATTTCCAAAATATTGTTCGATGGTGTTGAGCGCTTGTTGCACATTCCCCGCGGGTATGTCGTATATGGAAACCGTGGTCAACTGGTCAGGGCTGGTTACTTGCGCCGTCAATATTGGCATTTGAGGCACTGGTTTCATATGGGTTTGCCAACCGCTTGGGATGGAAAACGAAAGTGAACTTGTTCGCAAATTGTTGTCGGGGGTATAAACTCTATTGCTGCCGCCTTGGTTTGATGGCTTGTTATTGTCCTGTACGGGAGCTCCTCCAGACCACGAAGCAACGATTTGGTCAACTTTTCCTCTCAAAAACTGGTCGTCTTTTAAATCCATGGAGGTAACGCCCTGCTGATTAACGGCATGGATGTCCACCAAAGTATAGCGAGGGTCTCCCATTTGAGCCTGTTTAAAAAACGTTTCGAGCTGTTCTTGTCCTTTTTTAAAGGCTTCTTCTGCGCCCATGATGCCGCCAAGTCCCTCACCGTTAATCCCAGTGGCCTCTATGGCATAATATTGACCGTTCATTTTGAACCCCGGATAGGCATGGCCCGGCACCATATAGATGATTGGATCGATACCCGCAGCCGAAAGCACGCTGGCATAAAGGCAACTAAGTTCGATGCAAAGTCCTGTATTCCCGGTAATGACTTCCCTTGGCAAACGGATTTGTTGTACGATAGATTGCACATCTTCGGTGGATTGTGGGATGCCTTTGGTGCCGCTATATACCATGTGAGATGCGCGTGTGCCCTCATAAATACCAGCAAGAAAGCGCACGCCGTCTTCGGGTTTGTTGGTCACTGAGGCCGCTTCGCCTTTAAGCAATTTTTCTTGGAGGTTTTGCGTGTAGTATTTGACTATAGGGTCGTTCGGGGTTACAAAACAGGCAATCAAAGCATTGTTGTCGAACATGTCAGACCATGTGCTGATTTCCTCCTTTTTTATACCTGTATATACATATTCGTTGCGGTTGGTAAACTTAAAGGAAAATTCTTCCTCTACAATATCATCTTTGGAAGCACCGTCCCAGGACACTTCTACTTCCGCTTTTTCAATGGATTCGGTGCTTTTTTCGGTAATTTTATCGTCAAATTTTGGATAGCACGGCACTACCAAGGTTTGTCCCGGAAACATTTGTCCAGAAACGGTCAGTTCGGTCCAGTCTATATATCCCGGGATCCGGTACCGTACCCTAACGTCTTCAAGCGAATGGTTTGTGTTGTTCTTTATTTTTGCCTTGAAGAGGTAATATTTTCCGTCCAAAGCTTGTGGATTGGCATAAACCCGATGTGCTGCGGGCATGATAAAATCGGCTTTTTCGATGACGACATTGATGTCATCACCAGAGGCATTGCCTTTAAAAACAAAGCTGGCTGCCAAAAGGATTGCGCCTATGGCTGCAACAATAATTGGTGTTATCCGTGAATTCATTTTACTATTTTTAAGTTGTACCCTTTATGGCTACATCTCTAAAATTTCAAAATGTCATCTTCACAGCACGATTATTTTTTTTCGGAAGCGTATTTTTTTTGGAGTTGCAAAATCATTTCTGCGCTCATTTTATCGAGGTCAAAGCGGTGCCGCCAGCCCCAATCGTTTCTGGCACAGGAGTCATCTATCGATTTTGGCCAACTATCGGCAATGTTTTGCCTGTAATCCGGATTGTAGGTAATGTTAAAACCGGGAATATGTTTTTCAATTGTTTGTGCAATCTCTTTTGGTGTAAAGCTCATGGCACCAAGGTTATAAGAAGACCGTATCGTGATGTTTTCGGCCGGAGCGTCCATAAGCTGCAGGGTGGCATCGATAGCATCGTCCATGAACATCATCGGGAGTTCGGTGTTTTCAGATAAAAAACTTTCATAGGTTCCATCGGTTATGGCCTTGTGGTATATTTCCACGGCATAATCAGTGGTACCGCCGCCGGGCAATGTTTTCCAGCTTATGATGCCTGGATAGCGAATACTTCGCACATCGACCCCGTATTTTTCAAAATAATATTCGCACCAACGCTCGCCGACCTGTTTTGTAATGCCATACACGGTAGATGGCTCCATAACGGTATGCTGCGGGGTGTTTTCTTTGGGTGTTGTAGGGCCAAAAACCGCAATGCTCGACGGCCAGAACACTTTCTTGACGTATTTTGCCTTGGCAAGATTGAGTACGTGAAAAAGTGAGTCCATGTTGAGGTGCCAAGCTTTCATGGGGTATTTTTCACCGGTTGCACTGAGCATGGCCGCCATAAGATATATGGTGTCTATTTTGTGTTTTTCCACACAGGTCAATACCGATGCATAATCTTGGGCATCGACAATCTCGAAAATACCGGAGTTGACCACTTCAAGATTGTTGTAGCCTATATCGCTGGCCACGACATTGTCTTTGCCGTATAGGTTGCGCAATTTATAGGTAAGCTCTGAACCGATTTGGCCACAGGCACCGATGATGAGTATCTTATGGGACATTGCCAAAATAAATTTGGAGCAAATGTACAAAGTTTTTTAAGGCGTTTATACGAAAAACAATGTTGGGCGTGCAGTGGCTTGTAAAATTTTTACACAAGGTTTTTACACAAACGGTTTGCTTTACACATTTTGAATTGTTCGTTATACATCACGTTTTGACATCTAATTCACTTAAAAGCAGCGACATAGTTGTTCGTTTTTCGTTTTCATGAAAAATCGGCACGATAGTTTCATTTACCATAAATGGATTTAAATAAGGCATTTTTATAATCACAGACAAAGACCGCCACTCTCAATAAGCTTATGTAAAGGGTAAGCAAGTATTTAAACTCGGATTTTACCATTGGTGGAGCGGCATCGGTGGTAAGTGCCAGCCAGGGTTAAAACCGGATTGGTAATAATGTACAAATCCTCGAGATTTTGCCCGGTTGGTCAGAAAAGGACGTTTGAAGCAAACGTCCTTTTCTATTTTCAGAAAAAATCGAATAAATTTTATAGCTTTGACCTCAAAATTGAACTATAATGAAGCAATTATGTATCATTTTGGCCGTCTGTGGTTTTGTGACCGTTGTATCGGCACAGGGCAAAAACGAGCTCCAGAAACACTATGAAGCATTTTACAAACAAATGAAAGTACAAGGCGATGTGCGCGGGGTCATCGATGCGCTGACACACTTGGACGTACTTGCGCCCACACAGGCCAGAAAAGACACCATTGCCTATTTTTATGTTTCTGAAGGACAATATGTTCAAGCCCTTAACACCATAGGCGTAGAGAGCAATACAAGCAATTCCGATCTCAACATAGAAGTTAGGGCAATAGCACTCAAATCGCTGAACCACACGGAAAAAGCCGTTGAAAACTATGAAGTGCTTTTTGCGCGAAATCCAAACGCCTATTTGGCTTATGAAATTGCGGATTTAAGGATTCAGTTAAATGACTTGCAAGGTGCTAAAAAAAAGATAGAATACGGTCTGGACAATGCCAAGCCTGATATGATGCGGGCTTTTTACGAAACACAACAGCCTTACGAAACATCCCTGAGGGCAGCATTCACATACTTACAGGCATTGGTAATTTACAACGAAGATCCCAATGCGAATGTAGAAACTGCCATTGCTACGCTCAACAGAGCTTTGGCTCTGGACCCCAACTTTAACCTTGCCAAAATCAGTAAGGAAGCCTTATTAAGGAAGCCACAAGAGTGATATTGTGTTGATGACGGAGTGTTGCAGCGTCTTTTTTTGTGAATTTAAGGGTCTTCTTTGTGCAATTTCAAGTCTTTGATTTCTTGAAGTTTGGATTCATATAAATGGCAATAGATGTCTTTGCTATTCTATCTGGTTTGCATCATTGTGTCTGGGCTTGTAAGACAAACACCCGATTGGGTCAATGCGCCATGACCAATACATAAAATATTAGGCTCCCAGTGGCGCACCATCTATTAAAACACAATTATTATTGGCAATCAAGTCGTAATGTTTGCCAATAGACACACAGATAAATATTTTATAGACAATAATATTACTTCACGGATATGATTGAAAGTTTTGCAATCAATTAAATCCATTCCTTTGTGGCTAAAAACATAATACGCTATGGGTTAAGGCTATATGTTTCTGTCAAATGGATTTAGGGAATGTAACCGTAAAAACCGTTTCTTTGCCCGCTTCCGATATAAAGTAAATGCTTCCGTTATAGGTTTCCACGATATTTTTTACCATACCAAGCCCGAGCCCCATACCGCTTGATTTTGTGGTAAATTTGGGTTCAAATATTTTTTCGCCAAATTCTTTTGAAATGCCAATGCCGTTATCGGAAACTGTGATAAAAACGGTTTGGTCTTCATCAAAAACCTTGATTTTTATCCGCTTTTTGTGTTGGTCTTCCGGGATGGCCTGTATGGCGTTTTTAACCAAATTGGTAATGACCCGTATAAGTTGCGAACGATCGAACTTTGCTATGATTTCTTCTTTTTCACACTCAAACGTTATGTAGTCTTCACTGAAAATATCCAGAGCCAAATTGGCCACTTCTACTACATTGAGCAATTCGTTTTGCTGCGCCGGCATCTTTGCAAAATTTGAAAAAGCAGATGCTATCGAGCTCATCATATCTATCTGCTGAATGAGGGTTTTGCTGTACTCATCTACTTTTTGCTGCACAGTTGGGTCTTGGGCGTCAAATTTCCTTTGGAAATTCTGGACAGTTAACCGCATGGGCGTCAGTGGGTTTTTGATTTCGTGCGCCACTTGTTTTGCCATTTCGCGCCAAGCGTGCTCTCGCTCGCTCGTGGCAAGTTTTATGGCACTTTCTTCAAGTTGGTCGATCATGCTATTATACGAATTGACCAATGTCACAATCTCCTTGCTCGAAGAATCTATATCAATTTTTTTGTTCTTTTTCTCAAGTCGTGTTTCATTGATTTTGTCACTGATGGTCTTGAGCGATTTGGTAATGTATTTTGAAAGCAAAAACGCCAATACCACAGCAATACCGAGCATTAGAATGTAGGCATAACCCAACCGCATCAAAAACTCGTTGCGTTCTTGGTTGAGCATCTCGTCATTTTCAAGATATGGCAGGCTTACTATGGCAAGGGGTTTGAATTTTTTGTCGGTAACAAAAGTGTAAGACGATCTGTAAACCTGACCTTCCATAACCGTTTTTTCGACATAGCGATGTTCGGGTGTGTTCGAGATTTCATTAAGAATTTCTGCGCTCAAACATTTTTGCTGGGTGATGCCTTCGATGTTTTCTTTTGAAGATTTCAGAAAACTGCCTTCCAAATCGTAGAGGTTGACCTGAAGCCTGTGAATGTCTGCTATCTTATGTATTTCATCCTTGAAAATCAACGGAATGTACTCTGATGTGACGGGGTAGGTCGTTTCTCGTATCACAAAATCGATGTGCCGTTTGATGTTTTCTTCCTTGCGTTCCAGACGCTCTTTGTGATAGTTCTGCGCTTGCTCGTTAAATTGGAAAATGGTCACGGCCGCAATAAGTATGGATGCCGACAATATCAACAAAATCATGGCGAAAAATATCCGTACGCGCAAAGAGAGCTTTCTTGTTTTCATAAGAGAGGCTGTAACTGGCTAAAGATAACAATAATTGAACCAAACCGTTAAATTCCAAATTTAAAAATTCGAAATTCCAAAAGTGAAAAAAATACGGCCAAAATGCCAAAGTTGATTAACTGTTTTGATGTTTTTTACTGCCTTCCGAGCACGGCGCATTTGGATTTTTTTATTTGAAATTTTCACCTCGTTTTTTTTTGTAAATTTTAAATCCGAGCATCAATAAAACACCCAATACAACAATCCCCACAATGCCAAAAACCCAATTGATAGCACTTTTAAGTATGACCAAAAACACGATGGCAAACAATATAAAAGTTGCACCTTCATTCCAAAGCCGCATAAAATTGGATGTTTTTGTAACCTCGTCACGCTGCAATTGCATGTAATATTGGTGCGTTTTGAAATGATAAATCAACAGCAACACCACAAAAGCCAGCTTAACATGCATCCATCCTTGTTGCAACCAAGCCGGATACAATATGAGCAACAAACCCCCAAAACCGGTAGCGAGTACCGCTGATGGCCACGTAATGATGGACCACAAGCGTTTTGCCATAAGTTTGAGTTGCTTGGCCAAAATTTCTTTTTCGGGCGATGGTTTTTGCGTGGCTTCTATGTGGTAAACAAATAATCTGGGCATATAAAACAAGCCCGCAAACCAAGTGATTACAAAAATTAAATGAAACGACTTTATATAGTTGTAGTATTCCATAATTTAAATTGCGGTTGTCTCGACACCCGAATCTGCCCATTCATTTATCCATTTAGACAATAGCGCGACCCATTCATCGTCGTCGTTTAAACACGGTACGGTCGTGTAGGTGTTGCCGCCCATTTCTTGAAAAATTTCTTCGCCCTCTATCGCGATTTCTTCAAGGGTTTCAAGACAATCGCTCACAAATGCCGGCGTTACGATCGCCATATTTTTGATGCCTTGTTTTGCCAGCCGTTCAATGGTTCTATCGGTATAAGGCTGTAGCCAAGGGTCAAAACCTAAACGCGACTGAAACGAAGTCGAATAAGTGTTTTCTGTTAAATTGAGTTGTTCGGCAACCAAGCGCGTTACTTCAAAACATTGATGCCTGTAACAAAATTGATGTGCTTTTGATGCTGTAACACAGCAGTTTGTGTCTATTTTGCAATGCGATTTGGTTACATCGCGTTTTCGGATATGCCTTTCTGGTACGCCATGGTACGAAAACAACAAATGCTCAAACGTTTTACCTTCAAGATGTTTTGCTATGCGTTTTGAAAGCACTTTAATATAATCGGGGTTGCTGTAAAATGCGGGTAAATCTGTAAGTTTTAAATCGGGAAAATGGTCTTTTTGTAATTGCCGGGCAAGCACCAAGATGGTCTCGGTAGTTGCCATGGCAAATTGCGGATACAACGGAATTATGAACACTTCCGTGACGCCCTTATCAACCAATTCCTGCAAACCGTTTTTTATGCTCATGCTGCCGTAGCGCATAGCCAATGCCACCGGGAATGCTACTTTTTGCTGTACTTTTTGTTTCAATCTTTCGGAGATCACAATGAGCGGCGAACCGTCTTCCCACCAGATTTTTTGGTACGCTTCTGCGGATGCTTTGGGTCTTGTGTTCAAAATGATGCCCCTTACAATGAGCGCTCTTGCCCAAAACGGCACGTCAATAACACGTTCATCCATTAAAAACTCGTCCAAATAGCGTTTTACATCTTTTGGATTTGGACTATCGGGAGAACCGAGATTGACCAAAATTACCCCTTTTTTCATCTAATCAGCTTATGGATTGTACATATTTTTTAGGCGTTGTCCCGAATTTTTTTCTAAAAGCTGCAATAAAATGGCTCGAAGTACTATACCCAACTTTTAGCCCCGCTTCGTTGACGTTATAGCTTCCCGACTCCAGAAGTTTTCGTGCGTACTCCATCTTATAGTCGAACAAAAAACTATAAACAGAGTCGCCATAAATCTGTTTAAAGCCTTCTTTTAGTTTTTTTAAGTTCAGGCCAATTTCTTCCGATAATTCACGTAAACTTGGAGGTTCTGCCATACGAGCGATGACAATGTCCTTGGCCTTGCGTATCTTGATCACGTTGGCCTCATCCATCAAAAAAGGGCATTGCGCAACATCGGTGCCTTCGGTGCGGTTAAAAAAGAGGCTCAACAGTTCGTACGCCTTGCCCTTGTAGTACATGTTTTTTACGGACGAATTGTAGCTAAACTGCATCAACTGTGTCAGAACAATGGCCATTGATGGCGTTATTTTTCCATCCTTATAATACTTTTTGTCTTTGTTTTCCGGACTTAAAAACGTGATATAGTCGGCTTCTTGTGAAAACAGCCCGTGAAATTTTTTGATAGATATCAACACCGAAACCATCCATGAACCCGGTTCCATTTCCAGATGAATGGGCAGGTCGCGCTGCGGATTGTATAATAAGAGGGTGTTTTCTTCACGGATGTCCAATGCATAGCGGCCTTCGTTGAAAATGAACTTTCCAGAACCTTTTGGACAAAAATGAAACTGAATGAAACTACTGTCGTTGCTGCGTTCAACCACCTCCATGCCTACAGAATCATTGCGATAGGTCAATACGATAAAACCCTCTTCAATTTCGGTTTCGTCAAAAGAACCTATAGCGACATTTTTTTTATCCATAGTTGTTCGGCTATTTTTATGTGTTATTTAGATTGATTCCAAATTAAATCGTTCAAAACGGTTGTAAATGCTGCAAAAGTACGGATTTTATCTTTTTTGTGAACCTCAAAAGAAACAAAAACCGAAATCGACATTTTAAGTTCCTTTAGCGTTGTTTTTATTAGACCTACATTGATACTTTTGCTCTTTAGTTTGAAAATAAACGGCAACGAACCCGCCAAATGACACGAGCCACCCATTTTTACGCCATCGGTTTGAGCTACAAAAAAGCCGATGCCACCATCAGAGGGCATTTCAGCTTGGACGAGCTTTCCAAAGCGACGCTTCTGGAGCAGGCCAAAACCAACGGCATCGAAAGCATTTTTATTATTTCGACCTGCAACCGTACGGAAATCTACGGTTTTTCGGAGCATCCGTGCCAACTCATAAAGCTGCTTTGCGACAACACCAAAGGTACTTTGGAAGAATTTCAAAAAGTAGCCTATATCCATAAGGGAAAGAATGCTATATCGCACCTTTTCAGAGTAGGTTCCGGACTTGACAGCCAGATATTGGGCGATTTTGAAATTATTAGCCAGTTGAAGGCCAGCGCAAGGGCTTCCAAAGAAAGAAGCTTGCTCAACGCCTTTACCGAGCGCTTGGTCAACGCGGTTATCCAGGCCAGTAAACGCATCAAAAACGAAACAGAAATATCAACAGGTGCAACATCGGTATCTTTTGCTTCGGTACAATATATTTTGAATAATGTGAAAGATGTTAGCTCAAAAAACATATTACTGTTCGGTACCGGAAAAATTGGGCGCAACACCTGCGAAAACCTTGTGAAACACACCAAAAACACCCACATTACCCTTATCAACAGGACAAAATCGAAAGCAATAGAAACCGCCGGAAAATTCAATCTGGTGGTCAAAGGTCTTGAGTCCCTCAAAGACGAAATCAGCACATCCGACATCCTGATCGTTGCAACGGGAGCACAGACACCTACCATTGGCAAAGAACAACTTGCGGCAGAGAAACCTTTGCTCATTCTCGATCTGTCCATCCCAAGGAACGTGGACCAAAACGTTACAGAACATGCCAATGTAAGCCTCATCCACCTCGACGATCTCTCCCGGGTGACCGATGATACCCTCGAACGCCGAAAAACCTTTATCCCATTGGCCGAAAACATCATTGAGGAGGTAAAGCACGATTTTATGGAATGGCTCGAAACACGAAAATTTGCCCCAGCCATTAACGCGCTCAAACTTAAACTTTTGGATTTGAAAAATGCCGAATTGGAATTGCACCGAAAGAAACTTGCCGACTTTAACGAAGCACAGGCGGAGCTCATCGGAAACAATATCATTCAAAAAATAACGAACCACTTTGCACATCATCTAAAAAATGATGACCTTTCTACCGATGAAAGCATTGAGCTTATCAAAAAAGTGTTTCAGTTAGAATTTACAGAACATGTCTAAACCCATTAGGATTGGAACCCGCGATAGCGAACTGGCGCTATGGCAGGCCAAAACCGTACAGCATCAGTTAGAATATTTGGGACACAATACCGAATTGGTCCCATTAAAATCCACAGGCGACCTGTCGCAAGACCAGCCCATCTACCAAATGGGCATTTCCGGAGTTTTTACAAAAGTATTGGATATCGCACTGCTCAACAAAGAGATAGATATAGCGGTACATTCGCTCAAGGACGTCCCGACGGAGCTGCCCGAAGGACTAACGCAAGTTGCCGTGCTCAAGCGGGGGAATTTCAGGGATACCTTGGTGTACAAGAACAATGAAGAATTCTTATCACAAGAACACGCTGTCATAGCTACCGGAAGCTTGCGCCGCAAAGCACAGTGGCTCAACCGCCATCCCACCCATACGGTTGTCGGCCTGCGTGGCAACGTCAATACACGCTTACAAAAGCTTAAAGAAAACGACTGGAACGGCGCCATCTTTGCCGCGGCCGGATTGGCACGTTTAGGATTAAGACCACAAGGCGCCATTAACCTCGAATGGATGCTCCCTGCGCCCGGACAAGGTGCCATCATGATTGCAGCAAGAGAAAACGACAGCCACATAAGGCAGATATGCCAAGAAATCAATGATGAAGAAACTGAAATCTGTACCGACATAGAACGTGATTTTCTTTTCTATCTCGAGGGTGGTTGCTCGGCACCCATTGGGGCATTGGCACAAATAAAGGATGGACAGGTACACTTTCAAGGTGTGCTTTTGAGCTTGGACGGCAGTAAAAAAATTGAGGTAAACCGAACCGAAATTTTGGGTAACCATCAAAAAATTGCGGAATTCTGTTCGCTACAGATCCTTGAACGCGGTGGACGCCGACTTTTGGTTGACATTCGTGACGTGGATAGGAAGACCCAAGTGTTTTCTACGAAAAAGCTAACCGAATTGCAGCGATTACGGTTCCAAAATGTAAAGGCCGAAAGTTCTGACTTTTTGAGAATATCCCTTAACCGTATTCCAAAACCGCTGCTCAAACAAAAACACGATAATGTCATCATAACTAGCCAAAATGCCGTGGAGGCCATTGCTGCCATCATGCCAAAAGAACAATTGCAGTTTGGGAATATTTACTGTGTGGGCCGACGGACAAAAAAGCTGGTCGAGGCAAAAATAGGTAAGGTCAGACATTCCGAAAACAATGCTGAAGCCCTGGCAGAATATCTGGTGGAGTATATGGAAGGCAGCGAAGCCACATATTTTTGTGGTGAATCACGCCTTGACCAACTGCCGGAAATACTCGAAAAAAACCAAATAAAGCTCCACGAAATTGTGTCTTATCAAACCGTTTTGGATTCCGATAAAATAGACGAAGGCATTGAAGGCATCCTGTTTTTCAGCCCTTCGACCGTAGAAAGTTATCTATTGAAAAACAAAGCCGATAAGGTGGCCTATTGCATTGGAGAAACCACGGCCGAAGTTGCCAGAAAACATTTTGAAGATGTGCGCGTTGCAAAAACCCCAACGGTTGAAGGTGTTATCGATCTGGTCAATGAAAATTATAAATAGCCAATAGAGATTTACAATTTGGTAGAAATGTGGAAAAATGACATGGTGATGAATTCAGGCAATCAAATCCCCGATCCGGGTTTTGGAAGACTTAAAAACGACCTGTTCTTAAGAGCTTTAAACAATGAAACCGTAGAACGCCCGCCGGTTTGGATGATGCGTCAGGCAGGAAGGTATTTGCCGGAATTCCGTGCCTTGCGTGACAAATATGATTTTTTTACCCGTTGCGAAACACCTGAATTGGCTGCCGAAATCACGGTGCAACCTATCAGAATTGTAAAACCCGACGCAGCGATTTTGTTCAGCGATATTCTGGTTGTGCCAAGAGCGATGGGTATTCACGTTGAACTGAAAGACAATCTCGGACCGCAAATCCCAAAACCAATCCGCACAATGGAACAGGTCAATCAGGTTTTTGTTCCCAATGTCGAGGAAACTTTGGGTTACGTTTTTGATGCCGTAAAGCTGACCAAAGAAATGCTCAACGACGAAGTACCTTTGATAGGTTTTGCAGGTTCGCCGTGGACGATTTTCTGCTATGTGGTTGAGGGAAAAGGAAGTAAAAGTTTTGATATTGCCAAAGGTTTTTGCTTTTCAAATCCCGTTGCGGCACACGCATTACTCCAAAAAATTACCGATACCACGATTTTGTACCTGAAAGAAAAAGTAAAAGCAGGTTGCAACGCCATTCAAATTTTTGACAGTTGGGGCGGAATGTTATCACCGGTAGATTATCAAGAATTTTCATGGAAATACATTAACCAAATCGTTGAAGCACTTGCCGAAGACACAAAAGTTATTGTTTTTGGGAAAGGGTGCTGGTTTGCTTTGGGCGAAATGGCAAAATCAAGAGCATCGGCACTTGGTGTTGACTGGACGTGTTCGCCGAGAAACGCACGGTATTTGACCGGCGGAAAAATCACGTTGCAAGGCAATTTTGACCCAAGCCGTTTGCTTTCGCCGATTCCGACCATTAAAAAAATGGTACACCAAATGATTGACGAATTTGGAAAGGACAATTATATCGTAAACCTGGGTCACGGTATTTTGCCGAATATCCCTGTGGAAAATGCCAAAGCATTTATTGATGCTGTGAAAGAGTATAAAAAATAGTTTTATTCGATATTCAAAAGGGAATAATAGTTAGCGGAATATTTATAGATGGATTACCTAAATGTAAACCGACAGAAAGCGAACAAGAGTTAAACTTTGATTAGAAGAAATTAAATACTCTTTCACCCAAAAACATATCTGTTGCTTTCTATAAAAAGAAAACAATCATCTTAAAAGCGTTGAAAAACATAATTCTAATTTACAGACAAATATTAAAACCTTAATTTTCAGTACAACAAAAAACAAATGACCTTTTGGAACCGTATAAAACAATTAAGCATCAAGCAATTTATTATCTTGCTTGGAGTTTTCATTATGCGTCCTTTGTTTACATTCCCACACATAAGGCAACATTAACAACACCTTTGTTTTGATATATGTCATGATACATCAGCAGCAAAACGAACTTACAAGGCTTCAAAGCTCTTGCGGAAAAGAAAAAAATTAAACAAACGGCTCATGGTTAAAAATACACTAAAAGGTATCAAGGCTTATTCTGGGACGTTCGGATTGATGTCTAAGTTAGGGCTTTGGAAATATTTTGGCGTTCCCATGGCCATTAGTTTTCTGACAGCCACCCTTATTTTCGTCTTGGCTTATACCTTGGCTGACGATTTTGGGTATTACATTTCAAAAATATGGATATGGGAATGGGGGCATGAAACATTTTTCTTTATTAGTGAAATTATAAGCGGCATCCTTATTTTGGTATTGGGCCTTTTGCTTTTCAAACATATTGTGATGGCACTTTCTGCACCGTTTATGGGTCCCGTATCCGAAAAAATTGAGAATTATTTGCTTGGCAATCAAAACCAGAAACACAAAAGCGGCAATTTCAGAACACTGCTTTGGCGCGGAATCAGAATCAATTTCCGAAACCTTCTGATGGAACTGATGCTCACCATCCCTATCATTATCATTGGGTTTGTTCCCATATTGGGAATCGTCAGTACGGTTTTGCTCTTTTTGCTTCAGGCCTATTATGCCGGCTTTGGAAATATGGATTACACCCTCGAACGGCATTTCAGTTACCGTGAGAGTGTTGCATTTGTGAAGAAAAACAGGGGTTCGGCCATTGGTAATGGCATTGTATTCATGCTGTTCCTGTTCATCCCGATCATCGGGATTATACTCGTATTGCCACTATCGGTCACGGCAGCAACGACTGAAACCATATCGCTGTTAAAAGCCCAAAACAAACTAAAAACCAATGGTTTATAATTCAAATACCATTTCCATAGTACCTTTGGCCACAACGGATTCACTCCAACTCAACAAGTTCTTTGTGTCCAATTCCGAATGGTTCTTTGAGTACCTTCCTAAAACTTTGGCCGATAACAGTACCCTCGATGGCACTCGTGCCTATATCAAAAAAAAATGACTGCCGCAGAGAACAATAAAGAGTTTGTATTTACAATAAAAGACCGATATTCCATATATACCATAGGGCTTGTCATCATCAAGAACATCAATTGGGACAAGAAACAGGGCGAACTCGCTTATTGTATAGACAGGCAAAACAGTGGCAAGGGACTGATGAGCGAGGCCATAAAAGCAATCAGTAATCATACCGCCGAAAATCTTGGTTTGAGGACCCTTCATATACTTGCCCACAAAAGCAACCGGGCCAGCGTAAAAGTAGCCCTGAATGCTGGTTTTGAGTGGAAAGCCACTTTGCCAAAAGCATTTGCACCGCCCAACAAACCCGCTTTGGATATGGAACTTTACGTGTGGTCCTGTGGCGTATGAATTTGTGAAATACCGTAAGGTGTTTTGACAACCTTGCAAATAAAGTTTTAAATAAAAAATGACAATTAATGTTTTCTAAATCTCACAGTTATATGATAGTTGCAAAACGGATTTAAAGAGTAAATTTTATATTGTCTCCAGCTCGATTTAGCTACAATCTTTTAAATTATATAAAACAATGAAAAACAAATTCCTGACCTTTATACAAAACCTACAAGACACTATTTGCAAAGGATTAGAAGAAATTGACGGTGTTGCCAAATTCCGACAAGATATCTGGGAACGTCCCGAAGGCGGCGGCGGACGCACACGGGTTATCGAAAATGGAAATGTTTTTGAAAAAGGCGGCGTAAACATTTCTGCCGTTCATGGCAAACTACCCGATTCAATGCAAAAGATGTTCAACGTTGAAGAAGCCAATTTTTTTGCCTGCGGATTGAGTTTGGTCATTCACCCAAAAAGCCCAATGGTGCCAACCGTACATGCAAATTGGCGTTATTTTGAAATGTATAACGAAAATGCTGAAATCATCAACTCCTGGTTTGGTGGCGGACAGGATTTAACACCGTATTATCTGTTTGAAGAAGATGCCAAACATTTTCATCAAACCTGTAAAACCGCTTGCGACAAACACAACCCCGATTTTTATCCAAAGTATAAAAAACAATGCGACGACTACTTCTGGAACGCACACCGAAACGAAGCTCGTGGCATTGGTGGATTGTTTTTTGATTATTTGAAAGAAACAAACGGAACAAGAATGGAAGATTGGTATAATTTTGTAACCGAAGTCGGCAACAGTTTCCTCCAAGCATACATCCCAATTGTGGAAAAACGCAAAGATTTGCCTTATAACGGAGCACAACGCAAATGGCAGGAAATCCGTCGAGGCCGTTATGTAGAGTTTAATCTTGTACATGATAAAGGAACGCTTTTCGGATTAAAAACCAATGGTAGAATTGAAAGTATTTTGATGAGCTTGCCACCGCACGTACAATGGATTTACGATTATCATCCAAAAGCAGGAAGCGAAGAGGAAAAACTTTTAGAAGTCTTGAAAAACCCAAGAGGATGGATTTATTAATGATAAACTTTACCCTTTAGCCAAAAAACTTTAAATAAAAATGTTAAGACCAAGAATACTGCGGAAAAATGCTTCGGTCAGAAGCCTGGTAAAAGAAACTTCTTTGAGTGTGGATGATTTTATTGTTCCACTTTTTGTGACGGAAGGAGAAAACGTCAAAGAGGAAATTTCCTCAATGCCCAATTATTTTCGTTTTAGTTTGGACAACTTGGAGAAAGAAGTAAAAGAACTTTGGGATTTAGGACTAAAATGTGTGTTGCTTTTCGTAAAAGTTCCCGACAACCTGAAAGACAATCAAGGAAAAGAAGCTATCAATCCAAACGGACTAATGCAAAGAGCAATCAAAACCGTTAAGAAAACCACGCCCGAAATGGTTGTAATGACAGATGTAGCTCTTGACCCATATTCAAGTTTCGGGCACGATGGAATTGTTGAAAACGGTGAAATCATAAACGACAGAACCGTCGATATTTTGGCAAAAATGAGCCTTTCACATGCCCAAGCAGGAGCAGATTTTGTGGCCCCGAGTGATATGATGGATGGAAGAATTAAGGCTATACGCGAGATTTTGGAAAAAAACAATTATACCGATGTGGGCATTATGAGTTATAGTGCAAAATATGCATCTGCCTTTTATGGTCCTTTTAGGGACGCTCTTGATTCCGCACCCGGGTTTGGCGACAAAAAAACTTACCAAATGGATTATGCCAACCGAACAGAAGCTATTAAAGAAACATTATTAGATGTTGAGGAAGGAGCAGATATTGTAATGGTAAAACCCGGACTTCCGTATCTGGATATAGTCAGAGAGGTGAAAAATGCAGTTAATCTACCTGTTTCGGTTTATCAAGTTTCGGGAGAATACGCGATGGTTAAAGCTGCCGCCGAAAAAGGATGGTTAGACCACGACGCGGTTATGGTCGAACAGCTTTATGCTTTCAAAAGGGCCGGAGCGGATTTGATTGCGAGTTATTTTGCCAAAGACGCCGCAATCCTTTTTAAGAAGTAGCACCATGCAAGAATGTACCGTCATAACACCTTTGGGATTTGCGCGGATAGCAGGCAATGAAACCGGCATTGCTGAAATATCGGTTTTGGACAAAGGAAAGGTTTCGGAAAAAGTACCTAAAGTTTTACAACGTGCAGTAAAGCAATTAGACGACTATTTTCAGGGCAAACGCACTTCGTTTGACTTCAAAATAAATCCTAAAGGAACAGAATTTCAGAAAAAAGTATGGCGCGAATTATGTGCCATACCGTTTGGAAAAACGATGTCCTATCTCGAACTGTCCAAAAAATTAGGTGATGTCAAAGCCATTCGTGCCGTAGCTTCTGCCAATGCCAAAAATCCAATTTGGATAGTCGTGCCGTGCCACCGTGTCATCGGCAGTGACGGCTCGCTTGTTGGCTATGCCGGCGGTCAATACCGTAAAAAATGGCTTTTGGAACACGAAAACCCACACAAACAACAAACCTTGTTTTAATTCAGATGGTTTTTCGTATAAATTTTTTATATTTAAAAACTCTATTCTATCAATTATGAAATATCTAATAAAAACCATAAAATGGCTAATTGTATTAGCGGTGCTTTTGGTGGCTTTACTTTATGTAACAGATACCGATTATTTGCTTAAAGCCTCACGGACAATTTACTTAAAAGGCTACACTACGGCGTATCTGGAAGACTACAAAGAATTTGACAATCAAGAGGTTAAAAATCAAACAGCACAACCTTGGCCCAACCACAAGGACTATAACACCGCTACAGAAACAGAAAAATTAAAGCAAACCAATGCCACATTGGGAACCATTGCTTATGTGATTATCAAAAACGACAGTGTCTGGTTTGAAAACTATTACGATGGATTTGATAGCGGTTCAAAAACCAACTCTTTTTCAATGGCAAAAAGCTACGTATCGGCATTGTTGGGCAAGGCCATTATGGATGGTTACATAAAAAGTCTTGACCAGCCCGTAAGCGACTTCATCCCGGAATTTGGTAAAGGCAAAGGCGCAAAAATGACCGTTGGCGATTTGTCGAGTATGTCATCGGGCACCGATTGGGACGAAGCCTATTATTCGCCGCTATCCATTACCACCCGTTCCTATTTTGATGACGATTTGGACAAAGTCATCATGGGTTTGAAAGTCGTTGATGAACCCGGAAAAGCTTTTAAATATGCCAGTGGCGATACGCAAATGCTCGGGATGGTCATTGAACGTGCCACTGAAAAAAAATTATATGACTATCTCACCGAAAGTTTTTGGAAACCACTGGGCAGTGAGCATTCTACTTTGTGGCAAGTGGACAGCGAAGACCACGATATGGTCAAAGCCTACTGCTGCATCGCAAGCAATGCCAAAGATTTTGCCCGTTTCGGGAAGTTATATAAAGATTTTGGAAAATGGAACGGCAAGCAACTTCTTGATTCTGCATTTATTGCAAAATCCCTGACGCCTCGCTTTCCTGAAAGCCCCGAATACGGCTACGGCTGGTGGCTCAAAAATACCGCCGATAAAAAATTCTTCATGATGCGCGGGCATCTTGGACAATATGTTATTGTTGAACCCAACGACAATGTCATCATCGTGAGGCTCGGACATCTAAACGCGCCACATCATGAGGGTGAAGAATTTACCGAAGACATTACTACCTATATAGAAGAAGCCTATAAAATGATGGAAAGCAAGGGCATATCCTAAATAAATCCTTGAAATGATACACAAGCTCAATCTCGAAGACATCCTGTTTTTGGATATAGAAACCGTTCCCGAAGCAAGAAGTTTTTTAGATTTGGACGCAGCCAAACAACAATTATGGACCCTTAAATCTCAATACCAGAGAGGTGATGTTTCGGCAGAAGAATTTTATGAACGCGCAGGTATTTGGGCCGAATTTGGAAAAATCGTTTGCATTTCCGTTGGTTATTTTAAACTCCAGGGTGATGTTCGCAATTTTAGGGTCACATCATTCCATGGTGATGAAAAATCAATTTTAAACGATTTCAAAAACTTGGTATCCACACATTTTGGCCAATCCAAACATCTGTTGTGCGCACATAACGGAAAAGAATTTGACTTTCCATATATCGCAAGGCGTCTCATCATCCATAATATGGAATTGCCCAATAAATTGAATCTTTTTGGTAAAAAACCTTGGGAAGTGCCACACCTCGACACTTTGGAATTGTGGAAATTTGGCGATTACAAAAACTATACATCCTTAAAGTTGCTGACCAATGTGTTGGGCATTCCATCTCCAAAAGATGATATCGATGGTAGCGATGTTGCAAGGGTTTTTTATGAAGAAAGCAACATTGACCGTATCGTTGCCTACTGCGAAAAAGACACAATTGCCGTAGCCCAAATACTGTTGCGCTTGCGTGGCGAGGATATCCTCCACCAAAACGAAATCATTCATATATAAAAAAGTCCAGATAGATCATCTGGACTTTTTATGAACTTTTGAATTTATTATTTTACGACAATCTTTTGGCTCAAAACACCATTCTTGCCTTGTATTTTCAACACATAAAAACCAGAGCTCAAATTGTTGATGTCAATTACTTGTCTGGCTACGTTTTCAATAAGAGGCATTGCCATCATTTGTCTTCCCCGAACATCATAAACCGTTGCTTTTGTGGTTTCTGAAAGAAGTCCATTAATGACAATCTGTTTTGGGGTTAAAGTGGCATACACAACTAACGATTCAAAGCCATTTTGGTCGAGCCCTAAAGCAGAGGTATCAAATCTCAAATAGAAGCGCCCAACTCCTGACAAGTTACTGTCTGCAGTAAAAACATAATCATTAGTGTTAAGCATTGTAAACGTATTGTTGGACCTATCCTCGAGATAGACACCAATACCGTTTGTTAGGGTGTTGGTTGGCATTCCAATCGTGATTTGTTGCCCAAGAGAAGCATTGACCCCTATCGGAATTGTCAAGTTGTCGTCCAAATCATCAAAACCAAAAGTTTGGATAGCAATATCATTGCCGGCATTCTCTTCTACCAAACGGGAATAAATGGCAAAACCGGGGGCTACACCATTGAACACTATAGCATCATAACCAATATCAAGGCCTTTTGAAGCATTATTTGTAAAATAAAAATCGGTTTTAAAACTGTTTGAAGCAGAAGTCATTGACAGGTTTAAATGTGCTATATCTCCATCAACCACTTCCCTTCCTTCGATGAAGTCATCATCCAAAAGAGCGTTACCGGAAGCAATGGTTCTGAAGCTGGGATTAAAAACTACCGTTCCGCCCCCAACTTTTGAAGACACAAAAAACCCTTGCCCAGGTGTAATAATAGCGTTTGGATTTGCCGTTGCGTAAGCGAGGTTAAGAATTTTCCAACCATCAGCGGCATTGCCGTCATATCCATAAATAGCGGCGCTCGAAGGCAAGAATTCGTTGATATTGGCACTTAAAAAGTCGAAAAGCTTGATGTACGAAGGGTATGGGTTCCCTATTAAATTCCATTCGGCATAAGAAGGCCCGGTGTTAGAGATATTGACATTGACAATTCCTGTGTTGACGTTTCCTTCAAATGCAAAAGTGCCATTGTCGGTGGAGGCAGCCCTATAACCTATGCCCGCACTCAACAGTATTGATGCATCAGAAGGAAGATCCGTATCATAAGTCTGGTATGTCCCCGTGATTTTATCAAAATGACCAAACAGTTTTTCTGATGTGTTATTGGGGTTAGAGACGATGTTAGTGTTTTCTGCAGCAAATGCCCCAAACGTTTGGCCTGTCAAAGGCGCAGAGATCAAATCGTTGCCGCCAGATGAGGCATTAATATTGACATGACGCAGATATTTTACATTCCCAGAAACGGTTCCGTTTGCAATAAGGCTGGCATACTGGTTTGAACTCGAATTAAGGATAAAATTGCCATTACTTGTCAAATTGCCGTTCAACTCAACAGATTGACCCTGCAGCACATTCATTTCTGCACCACTGTTAATGGTAAGATTGTTCAGTGCGATATCGTCGTTCAGGTTAAAAGTCCCGTTCATTACCAAAGCGTTTGCGCCAGAGGTTAACTCAGATGGAGCATTGGGTGTCCAGATGTTGTTGGCAAATAACAATCCATCATACATCAAGTTTATGGTATAATCCTCAACCTCGCCATAATTAAAAGATTCACACGAAGTTGGAATGGCGTTGTATTTCATTGAAACGCGCATTCTCGTTGGCCCATAGTAAGCGATGTTTTCTGGAACTGTAAAATTTCCGGTAACAGGAGTGTTGGTTGTTGCTGAACTGCTCCAAACCATTTCCCCCGTGTCATTAAAATCACCATCATGATTGTAATCAATCCAAACGGCATAACCTTCAGGATAGGTAGTCCCTGTCCAGACAGGTGTAATGGTTATGGAATATTGAGTGCCAGCGACCAAATCAGTGGTCAATGAAGGGTTGGAAGAAAAATCGGAATAGCCGGTACCGCTTGTTCCTGGGCCAGAATTGTTATTGTCCAAAGTGTTTAGCTGTACCCTTCCTATATATTCGTCGCTCGTATCATTTCCGTTTGAACTACAGTAGCTTATATTAGTTGTAATAAAGAAAATAGAATCGCTGTAATCTGAATTGCCTCCTTCTGCGCATTTGCTTCTCACCTGTGCTTCATAATTGGTCAAAGGTTCAAGATTTGTCAATTCTAAAGAAAAATTGGAGGTAGCGATTGTAATCCAGGTACTGCTTCCCACTTCTCTGTACCTAACATCATAGGTTGAAGAGTAGACTTCATCCCAGTTCAATGTTGCGCTGGTTCCCCCAATACCGGTGACTGCCAATCCAGTGGGTATATTGGCGACACAAGGGCCGGAAATCGTAAAGTTTGTATTAGAGATATCAAAAAAAATGTTGTTGGAAGCCTTTACCATAATCCTGTTTTGGGTTCCTGGGGTATTGGGTACTGTTATGGATTGCGAGCCATCGTTTGGCGTGTTGGCCAATAGGGTAATTGGATAGGTATAACCATCATCTGTTGACAAAAAGATGTCCACATTGGCACAACTTATTGGCGACGCAGTGGTTCCTGCCACGTCCCAAGTAACGGTTTGGGTACTTCCTGCGGACCAAGTCACGTTGGTATTGGGTGCTGTTACTATAAAAGGGCCAGCCGTATTGGTCACAGTTACTGTCATATCGTCAACGGCCGTTTGCCCTCCTCTTACATCATTGTCCCTGACGGTTACGCGGTAGTTTATCGCTCTACTTACTGATACAAGTTTTTCCCAGTCGGTAGAGCCATTAACAGTTACCAAATCTTGTAATCTAGGTATATATCTGGTAGGATTGGTGGTTCCTTCAAACGACCGGA